>JACCDG010850596.1_pt1 | contig 107609 bp, 104 predicted proteins | sample 7442471 | NCBI WGS metagenome assembly JACCDG01 (sample SAMN15323444, study PRJNA562643) | freshwater metagenome | isolation source: river surface water | place: USA:Blue River Watershed | collected 2017-08-17
AGTTTGATTGGCGGCGGTTGGTCGATTCTTTATTTCACTGCATTTGCGTCATATCATATTACCGATGTAAAAATTCTTTCTAACTTATTTATCGAAGAGCTAATTTTGACCGGACTATGCGCTGGTGCACTGTGGCATGCCTGTGAGCGCAAGTCACAAACAGTAGCAACCTTTGCAGTATCGCTTTCATTTGTGACAATAGCTTTTTCGCAAATAAGCGCAGCTAGCTTTTGCTGGTTGCTTGTTCTGGCGCTTGGTGCCTACTCTTTGTCAGTGTTCAAACAATGGCCCAAGCTTTTGATGTGGACCACGATTTGCGGATGGGCGTCCTATTTTCTAATTATAAATCCAAAAATGCCGGCAACCGGGATGGGAAATCCCTGGGCTGTGGAGACGCTTGGTGCATTAACCTTCTTCTGGATAGCCTGTAATGCTGCTGTTCTTGCCATGAAAGAAGAGAACGACGATACAAAAGGTCGTTTGGTTTCTGCCACCGGATTTAATGGCATGAGTTACGCCTTTATGGGAACGCAGATTTTGTCTTATCTGCAAGCAAATGTCGAATTTAATTATCTGATGCCGCTTTTGACAGGGGCACTTTACACCGCATCCTATCAGTACGCGCAGAAACGTAAACTGACTTCGATTGCAAACATGCACTTAATCATGGGCTTGTCGCTTCTGACTCTTGCCGTTCCCATGATCTGTCACGCAAAGGAAATTTTCAACACATTCTGGCTAGTAGAGCTTGCTATGCTGGTTTATGTAGGGCTCAAATACAACAACCCCGCCATTCGTTGGTTTGCCGCATTGCTGTCACTGGGATGCTTTGTGAGTACATGCGGAGTAATCTGCGTAACGGATCAAAAATCATTTTTGACATTTAAGTATTCAGAGCCATTTCTTCACGCTCTTGTTGCCGCCACGGTATATGGTGCTTGTGCTCAGATGTACAGGCAGTACAAGGGCAAAGTCCATCCATCTGGACAGACACTTTACGCAGTTGGATTTCTATTCTTTTCCTGGGTTGCGCCTATAATTGCCACCACTGAGTTGTTTGAAAATTCTAAACCTCAACAAGTTGCCGCTCTTGTAGTTGTATGGTTAATCGAATATCTGACATTTATTTGGCTTGGACATAAGCAAAACGAGCGCGTACTTAGATTGGCTGCAGGCGCTGGGTTCTTGTGTATTGGTCTACTTTCGTTCTTTGTCGAAACTCAATATTCTTTCGTTCACGCTTTAACTGCGCTTGGATTTCTTGGCGCTGCCATATATTCGCGCAAACAGCAGGTCACTACTGAGCAAGAAGCGCGCACAGCATACAAGTTTTATATTACATCTGGAGCAATTTTTACCTGGTTCCAAACTTTGAATCTTGCTGGTAGCGGAATGGAATTTCTTGCTCTTAGATGGGCTGGTGAAGCGGCCGTACTAGTAGGTGTTGGGCATTTACTGCGCGATAGATACACTCGTATTATTGGCGCGTTATGGTTCTTGAATACGTTTTTAGTATTGATGGTCCAGCTTGGAAAATGGAACGCCATTGAAGATGCAATTATCACTGTCATACTTTATTTGATGGCATTTACTTATCGAAAAGTTCCTGCCGAATATCAAATCGGCAACGAACGCAGAATTGCTCATTATTACGATGCTGCTGGCACCCTTGTGGCCACATGGGCTATTTGGTTGCTAGTACCTGGAGAATGGCTAACGCTTGCTTTTGCGCTCGAAGGCATCGCGCTTTTGTCTGCTGGTTTTATGGTGCCGGATAAAGCGTTTAGAATTTCGGGTTTGATTGTGTTTGCAATGCTTGCATTTAAATTACTGTTTATAGACTTGTCCACGGCAAGGACTGATGCACGCATTCTGTCCTTCATCGTAGCAGGCGTAATTTTGCTTGGAGCTTCTTATATCTACGCCAAATATGCGCAACGATTGCTTAAAGAGTCCAAAGAACGCGAATTAGAATCTAAAGAATAGAAGACTTAAGAGATTTCCAGAATTGTTTTTCTGTCTCTATTAGTTTTTGCGCTTTTGGAATGTTTTGCGGGTTGTCCATTTTAGCGCGAGCAATGGACTCTAGAACCGTTATTCGCAAGCTACGCTCGCCAAGCACATTTGCTAAGGATACAGTTCCTAATGCTCGATTTGGATTGTTCAATTTTAGAAACTGCTCGATACAGTCGGCATACAGTGGTGTCGTAAGTGGTGACATACGCTTGCCCGATTTCATAACTATAGTTTCCGGATAGCTCAGAGTGGCAATATTTAAGATTCTCTTCGCTTCCTCTTCTTTACCGAGTTTGTGTAAAAGCTGTGCCTGCAAATAATAGAGTCTTGGATCGGGATCATAAGCTTGATCTGTTGCCTGGACAGCAGCTCGGAGTGCCTTTTCGCTTTGTCCGAAATTCGCCAGAGCCAAGGTTCTTGCCGTCACATAATTGTTAATGGCCGGCTCATTTGAATCTTCATTGACTGTACATTCAAGAACATCTTTATAATGTTTCAAGCTCGCCAGACAGCATACGTAATCATAAATTCCCGCAGGAACGGGAAATTTAGAATCAATTTCCACTGCTTTCTTTAAATCGTTTCGAGCTTCTTCAAGCCTTCCCAAAGTCATTAGAATATGCCCTCGTTGAGCAAAATTCATGCTTGATTCGGAAACCTTGTTTGCATTTGTGAGATCGGTGAGAGTTTTTTCGGGTTCTTCAAGACTTTTGAAATTGCCTGAATTTTCCAAAATTGAATTTTGAGAAATAAAACCGCAGCCGTTTGCTGAAAGCATTAAGAAGCTGGCGAACAGGACAATTAGTAATGAAAATTTCTTACTCATCGCTTGTCCTGCTTTGCCGCTTTAAGCAAAGTATCTTGCTTTGTGAGCCAGGATTCAGCCTCTTGAATTACATCTTGTGCTTCTCTTTTTTTGCCAGTTTTTATTAAGGCCTGCGCTTGTGTTTTCCATAGTTCATACTTTTCTTCGCCTTGAGCCAAGCCCATTTTGCAAAGTTCAAGTGCGCGCGCATATTCTTTCATTTCTAAAAACATTGCGGCAGCTTTTGAGAATGAAAATGCATATTCGAGTTGAATATTATTTTCAGGTGTGTGCTTTGGATTTAATGCACAAAATAAATTCAAATCACGCATGGCTCTATCCTTGTTGGACGAACTTAAACATATGGCACGATTTAAACGATACTGGGAGTTAGTGGGAGCGAGTGATATCGCGCTCTCGAGACTCTCTAATTCTTTCTTCTTTTCATTCAAGCGGTTGTAGCAAAGCGCTTTCAAAAAGAAAACTTCTGAATCTTCGCTCAAATCTTTTGAGACGTCTTCGCACAGCGCAAGCGCTTCTTGAATTCGACCTAATCTATATAAAAATGTCGCTTTCATGAATTGGCATGTAAGAAGAAATGCCGTTTCTTTTTCTGAGCGCATCATGATTTCAGTATCCGCCAAGGACTGGTCAAACTTGCCCACTCGCTTCAAAATGCGGTAATGCAAATCACGACTGCGAAAGGTGTTCTCCAGGGTCAAAAGCCTTTCGCAAAGGGTCATTCCCTCATTGATTTGCCCATTGATGAATAATGCGTAACTGCGCTCAAATAAAGCATTTGTATCGTTTGGATTCGTTTTTAGCGCTGTTTGTGAGCGTTCCAAAATTTCGTTAATGCTTTTTTGATCTCCCAAGCCGCATGGATAAATACCAAGATCGTTATTTCTGCTACCTGTCAATACAAGCATGCAGGATATAAGAATTAGTTTGGATTTGAGTCGGGTCATCGTCCTTGGAAATATCTGCGAGCCTTTCCGTCTTTCATAACTGGAATGTAACCACCTTTAGGAACGCGTTGCAGCCCAGACGCGCTTCGTGGTTGCATTTGTTGCACAGCGGACCATTTATCGAAATCGTATGGTGTCACAATGCGTTTTGAGTAACCAGCATTATTGTTCTGATTGGCTGTGGGACTAGTTTGTGAAGTGGTAGTGGCGGTGGCACTGGAAGAAGATTGAAGGTCTTGCTGTGCTGTATAACCTGGCAGACTGTTTTGATTGCCATACATTGAATGATAAGTTTGAGACTGCGGAATCTGTTGAATAGCTTGCTTCAAAGGTTGTTGCACTTGCGCTGGGACATAGGGGATATTAGGAATATTTGGGATATTAGGTATGTGATTTGCGCCAGGAATTGATGATACGCCTGGTATTGAATTTACGTTTGGTATCGATTGAATTGGCTGTCCTTGCTGATTAGAATTAAAAGTGGGAATTGAATTGATGGTTTGAATCAATTTGTTCTTTATAGTAGCCTTCAAAGATGGTGGTTGTGCAGCAGGCATTTGAGCTGGAATGTTTTGTTGGATGCTAGGCTGTACATCAACAGAAACGGGAGGATTGTTTTGAAATACGGCTTGCAAGTTCTGAACCGAAGCTGTTGATGGGGTTGGCGGCACCGAATGTTGAACAGAACTGGGGATGTGATTTGGTGTTTGCACCACAGGCGGTGTATACATTGGACTGTGCGATCCGCCACCTTTTGAAAGTACAGAAGGCATGCTTCCGCCCGAAAATTTAAGATTGCCGCCAAGCATTGAAAAGCGACCACTTTCCACTTTGCCTGAATCTGAATGAAGCTGCCAATTGCCGTCATGAGCCGTGATTTTGCCAGAATCTGTTTGTCCATTGTGATGGCGTGTATAACGACCATTAGTCGAGATATTCATAGAAAAATGTCCGGCAGGGCTTGATTCGTGCCAGTCGCCTGCAAGACGAGGTTCAACTTGAGCAAAGCAAGGCGGCGTACCAGCGCTAAGCGCTATTAGCAATAGGATGGTGCGTTTCATTTGGACCTCAATCAAGAGAGGAAAATTATACAACAGGTATGTTATTATGGGCAGTTCTTCGAGGTTCATTACATGTCCCAAAGCCAAGAAAATTCAGACGATTTTACGCTCCAAGTCAACAAAGACAAGCTTTTCAACGATGTGCTCAAATTTATTTTGATAAAGACGTTGAAAGGCGACAGTGCTGATGTCTTGAAGAGATTGGAAAAGGTTGTTATTGAGCGTTGGGCTGCTATCGAAGCAGACGATGAGAAAAAGTCATTAGAGTTGGAAACGGTCGAGCGTGCACTTATCGAAAAACTCCTGGCAATGGGAGCGCAGAAAAGCTAAAGCCACATGTACATTCGCCGCAATTTACCGACTTCTGTTATTTTATGGTTTTGCGCAAAGCACCTAGTCTTTTTTGTTCTGCTCAGTAGTATCGTGTTTTTTATGTACGAAATGCTCGATTGGAAGTGGGTGGGTATCCCATTTTTACCGGTTGGAACTATCGGTACTGCAGTGGCTTTTTATGTCGGCTTCAAAAACAACAGTTCTTACGAGCGTCTCTGGGAAGCGCGTAAAATCTGGGGTTCGATAACTAATAATTGTCGCTCGTTTGGAATGTTGGTTTCTTCCACTAGCATGATTGATAAAGAGCTCATTAGAGCTTTGCTAGAACGTCAAATGGCTTGGTGCAATATCCTCCGCATTCAACTGCGCAGCGTTTCGAACAGATGGAGTCCTGGCTGGGTTCCACGTGAAGTTGAGCTGGTGATGATGAAAAATGGACGACCTGCTTTAGAAACCGAAAAGGTCGAATTTTATACAGAACGCCTGTTGAACGAGGCAGATCGCGAGGCGATAAAAGGAAAAAGTAACCAGGCAAGCGAAATTTTGCGATTGCAAGTCCGTGACATCACAGCGCTTGAAGAAAGCGAAACGCTTCCCGAATTTGAATGTGACCGATTGCAGAAATTGCTTATTAATTGTGTCGACATGCAAGGCGCATCCGAGCGAATCAAAAACTTTCCTTTTCCCAGGCAATATGCGCATTTTAGTTCGGTGTTCGTTTGGATTTTTGTTTGTCTATTGCCATTCAGTTTAATTCACGAGCTTGGAAAAAATAGTCACGAGCTTACATGGCTGGTTATTCCTTGCAGCACTCTAATTTCTTGGATATTCCTGACCATGGAACAAGTTGGCGATACAAGCGAAGATCCGTTTGAAAACGGCGTCAACGACGTGCCTCTCACTTCAATTTGTCGTAATATAGAAATTGAATTGTTCGAAATGATTGGCGAGACAAATCTTCCCGAGCGCATCAAACCTATTGAAGATATTTTGATGTAACGGAGGTGCTCCGTATGAGATCGTGGGCTTGGATTTTAGTTTTTTCAACTATTTGCTTGGCTTTGACTGCGTGTACAAGCAAGATTTCTTCGTCTAAAAAAGCTCCTATTGAATCGAAACTTCCATCGCCATCGCAAAAAATGATTGACGACGTTCTTGGTAATTTGAAGACAGTTCGAATCATTGATTGGAGAATGGATAAGGATGGAAATTTGGTTGGAAAGTGGGGTGGCAAGATTAAAGGAACCAAGAAAGAAGCCACAATTTTTGAATCCTCTGAGCCTATAGTCTGGTCTAATTTGCCGAGGGCGCTTCGTATTGATGAAGATGCGAATTTGAAAAAACAAGATTACAACAGATGTTTAGGATCTGAAAGTCAGGTACCTACACTTGAGTTGATTCAAAAAAACGGTCAAGTAAGTTATTGGGGCATAGCAAATGTTGGAGTCTTAAGGTGTAAGGAATGGCGCTGCGATGCGAGTATCAAAAATCCATTTTCATTTGCTGTATGGCTGGCTCGACACGGCGTGACGGAGCCTGCCATTAATGCAAAAAGATCGGTGGACTACGCGATTTATGAATACGAAAAAGAGAAAAACAGTTTTGATGAGTTTATTTTGAATATGCCGAAATCACTCAGTTCGTTTCTCGGTACTGTCACTCAATTGCAAGCTAAACCGAACTTAGAGGATATGTCAGAGAACTATGGAAAAATTCCAGAAGAGAAACGGTTAAAATTAGCGAAGTTGGCTCTGAGCAAGGAATTTCCACACGAAGCTGAACAAATAGCAGTACTGTTGGAATGGAAAGGAAAATTTTTAATTGATTGGGCAGGCCGTTATCAATCCTTTCCAATAGAACTTCTTATGGAGTATGAGCCAAGTCAGGTTATGTCGGTGGTTAAATCATCGAGGCTTACCACGGCACAATGGATTGGACTCTGTCGGTATTTTTCTTCCTACGATTTTAGGCAAAAATTTCCCTCAGGATATAAGCCACTGGACAAGAGGCTTCAGCAACGGATAATTAAAGAAGTTCGTTCCACTGGACGAAATGACTACGATGTTGATAAATTCAATAATGCACTGGAAAATTGGAAATCGTAAAATTTAATTACTTCAAAAGTTTATACACCTGATTGCTCGACAACTCGCGACCCGGTATCACGTGCGCTTCTTCGTGCCTGAAAATATAATTGGCATCTTCAATCACTGTTTGTTGTCGCAAGAAATAATTGTGCGTAACTGGATAATTCATCTCGAAAGATAGCTCAAATTCAAAAGATGCAAAAGGCACCACTTTGGTGGTATCAACAAAAATGATTGAAGGGTGAATATCTTTGCGCGGGGGACCTGAGCGTCCAAGGCGTTGCTTTCGATTCTTCCATTGCGATACATACAAAATAAAATCGACAGTATTGAAATGACAGTGCGTGCGACGAGCTAATTCTGCGATTCGCGGCATCATCTCGCCATCGAACACTGTAAAATCTAGATCTGGTGCTGCAAGAATTACTTCGTTAAATGCTTGGAAGGGCAAAGGTTCTTCTTGGCTGAAATAAAACTCGACTGCTTTTTCGAGCACTCTACATCCCATCGAAATGGTGACAAGATTTAGTTTGCTTGCAAAAGCTTGTGCATCTTCTTCGCTCTCGAATGCTTCTTGCAAAAAATCTTTCAGCTCAAGCAGAAAAGCGCAAAGGTCTTTGCCAGCGGTGTCTGCCGCCAAAAAATCAGAGTCATAATGAATCGTTTTTGCCGACGTTGCCCAGGAAAAGGCGACGATATGCCCAATGTTCGAGTTGGGTTTCGACACATATTGGCGCTCCAGGACTTCGACCGTTTTTTTTAATTGGTCGTAAGTATGCTTGTAGCCGTGGATGAAAAACAGGACTTCTTTGCCGCTTTCGCTCGTTTCTTCGTACAGTTCACGAAAAAGCCGGGCATATCCCCCTAATTCTCGTCTGGGTGCGGAGAGACAAGTTTTGTAGGAGCAGTTGAAGTCTTGACCCCAGAGGGCTGTAACATCTCCAGGGGCAGGCATTACGCCAAAACGCATAGGTCCAAATGCGCTGCCTTCGTTAGATAAATGACCATCTTTTATGGCTCGATCGGTCATTAAAAAATGGGTATACTTGCTCATCTAAAGGAATTTTACCGCTTCTTGTTTCAGTTTGCCTAACAGTCTAGGAATATTCAATGAACTTCAAGAAATTATTGCTCGCAACCTCCGTTTTGGTCCTTAATCTATGCGTTTTTCCAAGCGCTGTTCATGCAGAGCAAGACATGCCGGGCGTTTTATCGCCTAAGAGTCAGAACTTTTTTAATGATGTTGTCGGGGCAAATAAAAAAGCTTGGCTTGGTCGCCCGCACAAGCATGCTGCACTGGGACATCTGGTCACTACAGTTTGTGTGCAGGTTGATGCGAACGGAGACAAGAAGTGCTCTATTTACGAATCGGCTGGCGATAAGGAATTCGACGAGTTTGCGTTAAGTGTGTGCAAAGAAACGTCAATCGGCAAGCCGCCAGAGACGTGGAACCCTAATACAAAAATTGGTGTTGTATTTTCTTCGCGCGTTAAAACTGAAAACGCACCAAACAAGTATCGCGACACAAACTATGTTGACACTGTAAAAACTGCAACCGCTGTTCGATGGGGTGCCACAGCACTTCCACCCGAGTTTAAATCTTCCAATCTGGTTGCAATCATAAGTTCGAAAGTAAGTGAAAAAGGTAAAGCAGCTTTTGAATTGAAGACATCGTCTGGCGACGCAAAATACGACGAATATGTGTTGGATCTTTGCAGGAAGACTTTTATTCCTGTTCCACCAATTTACTGGGACAATGCTGAGACTGTTGAGCTGATGTATGCCTCGAATGAGGCTGGGTCTGCGTTAAAATGAAGAAGGCAGCGAAAATTTCATTGAACGACAAATGAAGAATCATTATAAAGTTCTGGGAGTTTCGCGCAAAGCGGATAATTTAGTAATCAACTTTGCATATAGAGTTTTAAAATCGTTTTACGAGCCCACTAATTCCGAGAGCGGAGATGCCGCCAAATACGCTGAAGTCATTGAAGCTTACCGAGTCTTGAGTGATTCAAAATTACGCGCCGAATATGATAGGGAATTGTCTGTCGATAGTAATGAGGAAAAATATCCGGGTTCTTTTTACGAACTACTCCAAGTTCATAAAAATGCAGACGCAAAAATAATTCGATATGCGTACCGCTTTCTCGCTGCAATGCATAATCCGGACAATCCAGATTTTGGTGATCCGATTAAATTCAGACTATTGACCGAAGCCTAGCGCGTGCTGTCAGATGAGGAGAAGCGGGCGGAATACGACAAAGGATTCTTTAGCTAGGTTAGTCCCGAAAGACTTGTTTCACAGAAGTTGCAGGTTCAATTTTTATTTTGACTTGCATGCCCATGCAGCTTAAGTATTTAAGAAGTTGATCGACGCTAAATTTCTCGATTTTTAGTGACATGATTTCAGCAATTCGCGGTTGAGGTATTCCGTACTCAGCAGCCGCTTTGCGCTGACTCCACTTTAAGTTACGTATGTGTTTTCGAATGAAAATCATTATGTCTGCTCTCGCATTAAGATTAATCGCTTCTTCCGGAGGATATCCAAAGTCCATGAAAAGATTGTCTGATGCAATTTCATATAGAAGTTCTTTTTCGGATGTCTTTGATTTTTTCATATGCTGATTTCGCTAACTGAATATGTCGGCTGGAAGTTTTTTTGTGTTTTCTTTTCGAAGGCGTGGAGAACGTAAATTGCATCGGAAAATTTTGCAACATAAACAATTCGATGTTCAAAAGGGCGATGAATTCGGATTTCACACACACCAAGTCCTATTGAACTCATTGGTTTCCAGTCGTCAGGTTCTTCACCTTCTCTCAGTAACCGGAGTTCCAGAAGGGCCTTCTCATAAGCCTGTTTCGGAAAGTTATCGATTATTTTTCTAGTTCTACCTAGGAAAACAATAGGCTTTTCATCCACCCTTCACCTCGATGATACAAAATTCTGTATCATCTGTCAATCGCTCACTAATTTTCAACTGAATGAGGGCGGAATGTCGATTCCTTGTCAAACACAAACACGCAAGTACTTGTATAATCTACAAATGCTTCAACCCTTAAGATTTTTGGCACCACTCATTTTCGCGCTCATTCCCACAAGCGTATTTGCAGCGGACGTAAAAGTTAGTTTGATGACCGGACCCACTGGTGTTAGATATCACTTTTTTGACAAAGGCGATCTTGCCTTTGGATGGGAAACTAAGCGCCCAAGCAAGACTGATTCTAAAATCAAGTTTTGCATTCCTGCGGCATTTACCACCACAACTGATACCATCGTCGGCATTTATTCCTACAAAGGAAACGTGTATAACGCAAAAGCAATATCGAAAACCATTGGTGGTGCCATCTTAATTGAAGGTGGAAAGTTCGAGATTTTCCCAATTGAAAAAGGCGCAAAGTTCACTCCTGAATTTATTGCGTCACTTAGAGAGCGCAGAGCCTCTTTGTTTCAGCAATATCAATTAGTCCAAAATAAAACCGCTGCAAGTTTTAAGGACAAAAAGAAATTTCAGATGCGCGCCATCGTCAAGTTTACAGATGGACGAGAAGGCGTAGTGGAGAGTTTTAAAGGAATCGATTTCCAAACTTTCAATCGCGATTTGGTTGCGCTTGGTGTGCAAGACGCGCTTTACACGGACATGGGAGCTTGGGACGAAGGTTGGTTCAGACTTCCGTCTCAAGAGAAAGTTGTACCAATAGGCAACGATCGCTCTAAAACAAATAAACAAACTAACTGGGCGATTTTCTATCAACGATAAATAAACTTGCAAAATCAATGGACCTAACCGCGAGGTGGTCAGGTCCACTCTTGCTCGAACTGTCGTAGCCTACATTTCGATGTCGATTCTGTAAGCTGCTACCAGATCGGGTCTGGCTTGCAAAACTTTTTCTGGTAGACGCAAATAGTTTCTGTGCTAAGTGAAGAATAGGATTGCACAGCGCTTATGCTCTTCCACTTTCAGGGCGCTGTGCGATTTGTTTTTGGCGACTTTACTGATTCTTACTACTGGTTATTCAACACCGTTTTTATGCGTCGCACGGTGTCTCCATTAACACCTTCGACTTTTAAAAATATTTGTTCTGCACGCACCAGATTGTCATGCGCAAGCTTGTTCTTATCGGGCGTATCCTGCGCCAGTTGCGACTGTGCAAGTAATACCAGAGTTTGCCCAGTAGGTAGTAATTTTAGTTCAGATGGAGAAGCGGCATCGATAGCTTTGATACGTCGTGTCAGTAAATTCTCGGCGTCATCGTACTTGTTTGCGCTTATGAGTGCTTCGGCAATATCCATGCGCGCGTCAGGCAACTGTTCACTGTACTCAGGATGCGATTGTACAATTGTGTCCCAGTTGCGCACACATTCGTATAATGTTTTGCAAATTTTCGGGTCTAGATTCCTGGGAGTGAAGTTAGCGAGTTTAGCGAACTTTTCATCGCCGAAAAGTTGCTTGAATATTGCAAGGCAATAAATATAAGTACCGTTTATCCCGGGATGATGTGAATCTGGGCTATACAGCTCGATTTCAGGATTCGTCTCCTGAATGTGAAAAAACATATCGCCTATTGCAATTGTGGGAACTTTTAGCTTGTAGCTAGCTTCTCTGTATGACTGACTTATAACGGACTGATTATTGAAATAACATTTGTCTGCATATGTCATTATGCTAATTGGCTTTGCATGCGACTTTTCGACGAGTGGCAAAAGTTCTTTAATTGAATTTTCTACATAACCTTTGCCTTCAAATGCGGCACCACTATGACCTTGTAAAATGACTGTGTTCCAGTTTTCCGTGAAAAGCTCTTTTACCTCTTTGCGATTCAAATGATTATTGAGCGTGTATCCAGGCCACGATGCCGATGTTAGAAAATAACTTCGGTTTGGGTCGGCTTTCTTCAACATATCAGCTAGAAGCGAAGGAGCATCGTTGTAAAAGGTGAGACTGTTTCCCAGGATGAGAATTCTGTCCGCCTTGTCCTCCTTGCTCAAAGAATGCGAAGTCACACCAGTGGTGCCACCGACCATTTTTGACCAGATATTGGGCGCTTGCCAGATGAGCAATCCGACGACAAAGACAACAGCTAGAGCAAAATACTTCAGGATTTTCATCTAGTTATTGTCTCCACAGTTCGGGGCGTGCGTATTTATTATGGCATTTTGGGAACTAGACTGAACATTTTGCGTCCCCCCTGTGATTAATCGAGGAGGCTAGATCGATTAATCTGCACTAGATCTAACTTGGAATTAGTTGACTTAATCAAGTAATTTTTTGCAACTAATCATTCCAAGAAGTGTTCGTAACTCCAAGAAATTTTAACTCTATCGTAGTTTGATTGAGCAAACTCGACGGGGGAAATTGCAATGCGAGTAGACAGTTGTTTGTTGTGGTTGATTGTAGTGATAATTTTTCAGCAGTGGTACGCTCGTTCAAATCAGTATGGTATCGAGCAGCCTGTTGGACTGGGAATGTTCGAGTATTTGTTTCGACATCCTGAAACACTAATCGGCCAGCGCTTTAATTATCCCGTTTCAAAATGATATTAACGCAAAACCCGTGTTGCAATTAGACCGACAAAACTTTTGTCACCACTATAAAACCACCCCAAATGATTGTGACAATTTGAGCAAATGGCAAAAGTCCAAGCGTAACCCGCAAACCACGTTGCTTCTTTAGTTGCTTCACCAGCTTCCGACGCACCAGGCGCAGAGCTGAAACAAATTAGGTGAAATGAATAACCAGCCGGATTGCGAAACGTGTGTTCATGCGGCTCGACTGCAAAAGACGGATCTGTAATTTCAAAGTTACAAGTCTTGCATCGAACTGCTTTTTGCGTTTCTTCTTCAGACTTTTCGTTGGTGTCGGTAATTAGGGCTTCGCTTGTTTTGCTCAATCTAAATTGGTGCTCTAAAAGTAGGTTCGATTTTACATGCATTGGTCCTAATATACTTTCCATCTTTTCGCGATATCATTATGATTTTTTACTGCCTGGAGAATAATCTGCATGTTAACAAAGCGATTAAAGGCGGCACTACTTGCTTCTGTCTTCTTAATCTGTACAAGCAGTGAAATGGCATTTGCAAACAATCCAATCGAGCAGCTTAGGCTGCTTGCCAGTGCGCAAATAAAGTTGGCTTTTAATGATAGAGTTGGCGCCCTTAAGGAGATTGACAAAGCCATTCAAGCGTATCCTCAAAATGCTGAAGCCTTTGTATTAAGAGCCACATTGCGTGGGCAGGATGGAAATTTCAAAGGCGCGTTGGAAGATTGTAATGTTGCACTTTATCTAAAACCGGGATCTAAAAATGCCCTGAGGATGAGAGCGGCTTCTAAAGCTGAATTGGAAGACTATAAAGGTGCCATTGATGATTTGACATTGATTATTCAGAAAAATGATCGCGAGGTCCGACCCTATCTAGAGCGTGCCGAGGCTTACATAGACCTCGAAAACGAAGCGAAGTCTCTTGAAGATATAAAAAAAGCACAGGCGCTCGATCCGTCGAATTCGGATGTGAAGTTTGAGCTTTTGCGATGGCATATACATTTTCGAAAATATAAAGAAGCGATTCCTCTTGCTGAAAACTTCGTCAAGACTTCACCTAAATCAGCAGACGCTTATGGTATTCGCGCTCAACTGTATAGCCGCATGGGGCAGACTCAAAAGGCTATAGATGATGTAACAAAAGCAATCCAATTAGAACCAAAAAACGATGTATTTTATACTAATCGAGGTTTTGAAAAGATTGATTTAAAAGACTACAAGGGCTCCCTTGCCGACAGTGAAGTCGCTATTAAATTAAATTCTAAAACTGCTTACCCCGTACAGAATTCAGGTTTGGTTTATTTCTTGCAGAGAGACTTTGTTAAAGCGGCCAGCTTTTACAAAAAGTCTGCTGATTTATACACAGAGCAAGATAGGAAAATCAGGGCCCACATGCTCGCTGCTTTCATCTACAAGCTTGCAGGTATGCAAAAAGAATCGATCGCCGAATCAATAATTACCAGAAAGCTTTCTGAGAAGAATAAATTGGCGTTGATTCAAGCTTATATGGAAGGAACTGCGAAGGAAGATAAAGTTCTTGCTGTTTCTCAATCGCAAAAGTATCAAGTAATCGCTAAAACGATGATGGCACTTGAATTATTGCGATTGAAAAAAGCGAAAGAAGCGCAAGTCTATTTTAACTGGATAGTACAAATCGGCAATAAAGATGAAGACGAATTCTATATCGCTAGAACATTTCTGGAGCTAAAGTCATTGCCCTAGGCATGGTGGTTTTTATGCTTACCAATACACAGCAATAAAACTCGCGCAAACCAATCCAAGTGTCTCTGAGACTTCTACCACCGCGCCGTAAGTGTCGCCGGTTTGTCCTTGCAGTTTAGAATTGAGCCAGTGAGCGGCAATAACGCCGGGAACAATTGTCGCTGGAATTAGCGCAGCGACATAGAAAGCATCATAAGTGGTTAAAAGTACAGTCACTGTAAGTGGTATCAAAGCGCCAATTAAAAGATCAGATTTTTTAGTGGTTTCGTGCCAGATTTTTCCGCTACCAAATTCACGAGCATATGAAAAGTTGGCTATGGCGTAAAGCTCTGTCCATCGCGCCCAACAAGGAATTAAAATCAGTGCCGCCATCGCTTTGACAGGTAAAGAAAATAAAGCAGCAATTGCGCAGGTCTTCAATAAAATAGCCAAGATGCCGGTAACAGCACCAAAGTTTCCGACGCGTGAATCTTTCATGATTTCAAGCATGATGGCGCGCTCTTTATGCGAGCAGATTCCGTCGGCTGTGTCCATTAAGCCGTCTAGATGCAAGCCGCCGCTTAAGGCAATCAAGACAGTGGCAAGAATGGCTGAACCAACAAAATCATTTGCTTGAATTAAAACAAGTGGAACGTAAATGGCGCAAGTTAAAGCACCAATGACGATACCGGCAATGGGTAAGTATTTGCCCAGACCCGATATCAAATCTTCTGAGCTTGCGTGCTTTCCCACCGGAAGAGAAGTTACATAACCAAGCGTGGCAAGAAACTTACTAATAATCATGTATCTCAGCCGTGAATTCGGGGCGGCGATGAATTTTCTGACTGTTCTGGACTGACAACATTTCAAGCTTCGGATTGTAGTAAAGCACGGTATCAGTTATGGTGCCAATAACCTCAGCATCATTTTCCATGTGCGATGCAATTTCTAAAATTCTGGGCATAGCTTCTGCCAAGATTTTATTCGAATGTTCCGGGTCGTCGGACATTTTTATGTCGTTGTCCCACGGTAATCTTATTTGTCCTAAATGCCCAACGATATCTGGTGTCACTGGCAGCGGCACATCAAGATTTAGAGAGTAAGCAAATATAGCGCGATTGTCGCAGTTTTCGACGAATGCCTGATGCGGTCCAACAATCTCGTCGGCACTGTTCATGAGCATTAGAGCGTAATCGGGACGGTCTGGACCAGTGTAATTTTCGACCGTTAAATCAAACAGTCGAGCTTCAACCTGAGCAAGTGGCTTTGCGTAAGTGTTGTAATACTCAATTGCTTCTGGTTCAATTTCAAGTCCTCGTAGAACGCCTTTGAGCACAGCAAGAGTCCCGGCAATAGCTTTCATGTTGTGGTTGGGAACTAGAACATCAAAGGCATCGACCTGGGGGCCAACATTTGTATTGGCTTGCGAAGGCGCTTTGTAGCCAAGCAAAATGGTGCCGTACAAAACGAAAAACCAGTCTTGTTTATTGAACTCTTTTTTGCTAGCCATAAAATGCAAGCGCTTTAGAATCATTTTGCGGTGCGCTATTTCATTTTTTTCTTCCTGATCAGATGCAAGCTTCTCCAATCGTCTAATTGTATTTTCGACATTTTTTAAATCGCGCGTAAGGGCATAGCAAGCCGACAAATTTAAAACAGTATCGAAATCTTCTTCTAGTTTTACAACTTGTTCGAAATTGCCAATTGCTTCTTTAAACTGACCAAGAGACATTTGTGCAAAAGCAAGTTCGTAGCGCACTGTGTTATTGGCTGGAAATTTGTCTAGGCATTTTTGAAGTAAGTTGCGTCCGATGTCGAAATAGCGCTGACCAACCAGATGGTAAGCCGCCTCAAAAACTTCCTGCGGATTTTCGTCTAAAGTTTTTGCGCTTTTGACTTTGTCCGCTAGACGCTCAAGCGCTATTGCTAACTCGTTTTGATTTAAGGCCCGGGCGTAGCGTGAAAACAAACTAATAATCTCGGCATTTTCAGGTGCATTGAGCCAGATACTTTTCATCGTCGAAAGACACAGGTCGAACTTGCCGTCATCGAGCAAAGCACCTGCTTTTTCTATTCGCGATTGAAAACTTTCAGTCATTGAACAACTAATTTACTATCTTTTCGTTCTAGAATTTGCGCAGTGTATATGTAATGCGCGCATCCAACAATTTAACAGGATAAAGTCATGAGCCGAAAAACGATAATTGCAGGAAACTGGAAAATGAACAAGACCGCCGGCGAAGCTCGCGAGTTGGCTAGGGAGCTGAGTGCTGCAGTAGATAAGCTTTCACAGAAAGACCTTCCACACATCGTTTTGTGTCCTACCTTTACTTCTTTGCCTGCTGTAACCACCACCTTGTCCGGCAACAAAAACTTGGCAATCGGTGCGCAAAACATGGATTACCGCGACAGCGGCGCATTTACAGGCGAAATTTCCGCCCCTATGCTGCTTGATTTAGGCGTTCAATATATTTTGATCGGTCACTCGGAGCGTCGTCAATTTTTCGGCGAGACCGACTTGAGCGTAAATCAAAAATTGAAAGCAGCGCTAAAACACAAGCTCATTCCTATTGTATGTGTGGGCGAATCGCTCGATGAGCGCGAAGGGAACCTCACAGACAAGGTGGTCGCCAAGCAAGTTGCAGGCGCTTTGCAAGACATCGCTGAGCAGGAGCTTGAGTCCTTAATTATTGCTTATGAACCAGTCTGGGCGATCGGTACAGGCAAGTCATGCGACTCAGAAGAAGCCAATCGTGTTTGCGGTCTTATCAGAACGACCATAAACGAATATTACAAGTCTGCTTCAAAGCCCGGAGATAAAGTGCCCGTGCTCTACGGCGGCAGCGTGACACCGGCTAATTGCGAGGAGCAACTTGCCAAGCCAAACATCGATGGCAGCTTGGTGGGCGGCGCTAGCTTAAAAGCTGGCGATTTTACAGCCATTATCGAAGCGGGAGCCAAGCGTGTAGCCCGTACTCCTCAGACTGTCTAGTTCGAAGTCAGTTCAGGACTGTTATAATTCCATTTGACACTTGGAGAGGTGTCAGAGTGGTCTATCGTGCAGTCCTGGAAAGACTGTCTGTCGAAAGGCAGCGAGGGTTCGAATCCCTCCCTCTCCGATTTTTATTTGCAAAACTAAAGCGGCGCCCGTTATGGATCACCTAATCGTTAAACTGGATGAGATCGAAGCTACCTTTAAGGAGATCGATTCACAGTTGGCAGACCCCAATATCGTTTCGGATCAGAACAAATTAAAAGTTCTGGCTCGCACAAGACGACAATTGGAGCCGACCATAAAAGCGTATGACGACTACAGACAGCTTTTGAAAGATCTGGATGAGTGGCAGGCAATGCTGCGAGAAACTCAGGATAAAGACGAGCGTTTGGAAATTGAACATCAAATCGAAGAGCTGCGCAAAAAAGATTTGGAGCTCGTAGAACTGCTCAAACTCTTACTCTTGCCAGTTGATCCTAACGACGATAAAAGCATCATGGTTGAAATTAGAGCTGGTGCTGGGGGCGATGAAGCTTCCATTTTTGCGGGCGATTTGCTGCGCATGTATTCGCGTTATGCAGATAAGCTTGGTTGGAAGTACGAAGTGGAAAGCTTCCACGAGGCTGAACTTGGCGGCTACAAAGAAGTCATTTTCAGCGTCAAAGCAGATGGTGCTTATCGTCAATTCAAATTTGAATCTGGCGTGCATCGTGTCCAGCGTGTTCCGCAGACCGAAGCTCAAGGACGTGTTCATACTTCTACTGCGACGGTGGCTGTGATGCCTGAGGCTGAAGAAGTCGAAGTGGAGCTATTAGAAACAGATCTCGAAATTTCTACCATGCGCTCTGGTGGTGCTGGTGGTCAAAACGTAAACAAAGTAGAAACTGCTGTGCGTATTGTGCACAAACCATCGGGCATTCAAGTTGCTTGTTCAGAAGAGCGTAGTCAGCTACAAAACAAAGAGCGCGCCAAGCAAATTTTGCGCAACAAGCTTTATAAAATTCAATTGGAAGAACAGCAAAAAGCAATTTACGACCAGCGCAAGTCGCAGGTGGGAACAGGCGATCGCTCAGAAAAAATTCGCACATATAATTACAAAGACAATCGTGTCACAGATCATCGTTTGAACGAAAACTTCTCATTGCAGCAGATTCTGGAAGGCGATTTGGAAAAGGTCATCGAAGCAAATATTCTCGATGAACAACAAAGACGTTTGAAAGAATCTTTTGAATTCAACAACTAGTGTCTAAAAATGCTAGCGCCAGCGGCGCTTATAGAGAAATTGTTGAGCGACTTGTTTCTTTTGGGATAGATAAATCCGAAGCAAAAATCGAAGCTGCTTTGATAATCGAGCACGTATGCGGCATTGCGTTGAAGCAATTGCATACATTTGATTTTGAAGTAGACGATGATATGTCTGAGAAAATCATCGGTATTATTTTGCGTCGCGAAAAACGAGAGCCTATCCAATATTGCTTGGGTAGTGCACATTTTATGGGGCACAAATTATTTGTTTTGCCTGGCGTTTTTATTCCTCGAGTGGATACCGAAATGCTAGTGGTAGAAGCAGTTGATATCATCACCAAAAATAATTTAGCGGCTGGCTCTATTCTTGAAATTGGTATTGGAACCGGTGCCATAAGCGCAAGCCTGCTTGCTAAGTTTCCTTTGTTAAAAGGCACTGCCACAGATATTTCAGACCGTGCACTTGAGTGTGCTCTCAAAAATGCAACGCTCTTAAACGTTCAAGACCGACTAGACCTTCATCGCAGTTCGACCTGGTGGGACCTGCAAGGTAAGGGCACTTATGACCTGATAATTTCTAACCCGCCCTACATTCCAATGACTCATAAATCTGAGCTAGCTCCAGAGATTATCAAATTCGAACCTCACGAAGCGCTCTTTGGCGGAGGTGAAGAAGGGCTATCCTTCTATCAGGAAATAGCCGCGCGCGCAGTGGATATAACCCGTTTTGTAGCACTTGAAATTGGCGATTATCAATCAGATAGCGTTCCGGATCTGTTTGCTCAATGCGGATGGCAAGAAGGTTATATCGAAAAGGATCTGAACGGATTGCCTAGAGTGTTTTGTGCTAGATCTGCTGCAAGTCAGATTAAAAGCTAGCCTCGAGCTGTTGTCAAAACCTTAACAACTGTTAAAATAATTGAAGAAGGCTTATTGCGAGGCATCTACATGAAAGATGAAATTCTCAAGGCAATGACTTCCGACGGGAAGATTCTCGTCGTCATAGCGACCACTACTAATCTGGTCGAAGAAGCAAGAAAAAGACATGGACTTAGTTTTACAGCAACAGCGGCTCTGGGCAGGGCGCTGACAGCCGGAGTGCTTCTTGCCCCGATGCTTTGCCGAGAGGGACAGGTTGCACTCAGGTTTAGTGGCAACGGCCCCCTGGGAGAAGTATTTGTCGATGCTTCACCAAAAGGTACAGTTAGAGGCTATGTAGAAAATCCCCAGGTCGAGTTACCGCTTAACTCCCTGGGGAATTTTGATGTTGGGGGCGCTATTGGATCGCAAGGCACTCTTCAAGTGACGCTCGATAACGGCTCAGGACGCTGCTATGTGTCTACTGTCGAGCTTCTTTCAGGCGAGGTGGGTGAAGACGTCAATCGTTATTTGGTGTATTCAGACCAGGCAGGATCGATTGTGGTGGTAGGTGCCCATCTTTCCAAAAACGGAGTCGAGGCGGCTGGCGGTTTAATTGTTCGACTCTTACCAGATCACGATGAAGAAACTATTTGTCAGATTGAAAACAATATAACGACCTTTGGTAGTTTTACTTTCCTCATGCGTCGTGGCATGGGGCTTGAAGGAATTTTAAAACGTATTCTCTCGGGTTCAGACGTGCTCATGCTTACCGAAGAGAAGCCAGTAAGATTCGCCTGTAAATGCTCGCCGGAGCGATTTACTGAGGCTTTGAAGATTTTTCCTCGGTCAGAAATTTTATCTATGGCAGAAGAAGACGGGCAAGCCGAAGGGCGCTGCCATTACTGCAACGAGCATTATCACATTGGAAAAGACAGATTGCTCGACCTAGCAGGCGGCGGATCTATCTAAACTTTTAAACAGCGCGGGAAACTTTACCGGCTTTGATGCAGGAAGTGCAAACTTTCATGCGCTTCACTGTCTGACCGACACGAGCTCTCACAGACTGAAGATTTGGAATCCAACGTCTTTTGTTCTGGGGGTTATAGTGCGAACGAAGGAATGAGTAGTTGTAACCGGTTGTCGGTCCCTTTTCGCATACATCACAACGCTTAGCCATATTCTTGCCTTTTCTATCCTGATACTGTTGCCCAAAGAGCAATACGTCCGATAACTACCGGGTAATCATTCCGGACGGCCCAACTATTCAACGATAGTGAGCAAAGAGGAAATTCTAGCACCTGTACCGCTTGGGGTCCGGCAATATATCCAAATATTATTTGAATATTGCTATTTCAGTCATAAAAGTTCACGCTTGGAGGGTTTAAGCCAGTTTCTAGGAATGTATTAGTTGTCATGTTCATTGACTTGATTTATCAAGGCTTCTAATGTGTTCGTGATCGTGGTATCAATGTCATATGACAGCACTGGTTTGGCGATGTCAAGATTGCCATCCTGTAAATTTGAGCCTGTCGTCTGTAACTCTGGGTAGCTTGTTGGTTAGGAAGCTCAAAATAAGTAATGGCACTCGTTAACTACGCGGCGCGAGAAATCAACTGCAAAATCGTTTATTATGGCACCGGTCTTGGTGGCAAAACCACGAACTTGAAGTATATACACAGTCAACTGGCGCCCACTACGCGCGGCGAACTAATCAGCTTGGCTACAGAAACTGAACGTACACTTTTCTTCGACTTCCTGCCTCTCGACTTGGGTTCGGTGCAGGGATTCAAAACTAGATTCTCACTTTATACAGTTCCAGGTCAGGTCGAGTATAACGCCAGCCGCAAACTGATTTTGAATGGTGTAGACGGAGTAATCTTCGTAGCTGACTCGGACGCGATGCGCTCCAAGGACAATGGCGAATCTTTGCAAAACATGGTCGAGAACTTGGCTGAATACAGCTTGACTCTCGATAGCATTCCCTGGGTGCTCCAATACAACAAACGCGACTTGGCAAACGCCATGCCAATTGAGCGTATGGAGCGTGAAATGAATAGCCGTCAAGTTCCTTCGTTCGAAGCTGTTGCTTCAGAAGGTCTTGGTGTATTTGCCACCTTGAAAGCTATTTCGAAGTTGATTTTAAACCGCTTACAATAAATCCATTCTTCTTGAGCTTCGAATGCATTGCGTATATGCGTTTGGAAATGAAATGCGCATTATCGGGCAGAAAATAACGTCTTTTTGTATGGTAATTGACGCCTGGATAATTTACTCTAGTTGGCAAAGGGTCCAGTCTTTCCCCACATCGAGTTTATTGCGTGCCTCCACTGGTGCAAGAAAATCTAAATAAAGATGCCCTCTTAAGAGCCGTTCGCAAGGCGATTTTGTTGGAGCGCAAAACGCGTTATGCCGACTTTCAAGGAAAGCGAACGACATTTTCTGTTTTCATGCGTCAAACTGCAGCACGTCTGTCTAAAAGATACCCGCTTGAATCTACCTGGATTACTATTCGAGGCTTGTTTCGCGCCTACGTCAATCTGGATGTGGCAACTCGCATTTCTGTCGTTAGGCGTGCCGAAGAATTGTTGGCTCCTCACTTTATCGCTTTGGATGATACAGATGAAACTGCTGCGACCGATGACGTGGGCGTTAGCAACGAAGGCGCGACGAGTTCAAGTGTCGAACAAAAAACTAAACCGATATCGGTTGAAGTTTCAGAGGCGGGATCGAAAAAAACATCTTTAAAAGGAAATGGCTCAAACGAAGACAAACGACAACCCTCTACCCTCAGCAAGAAACCTGAACCGATAACGGTTGAGATTCCAAAAGAAGTAAAAGACGCAAATTCGCTCACAGAAATTTCGGTGCAATTCGTCAAGGGCGTCGGTCCCAAGTTGGTCCAAATTTTGGCGAAGCTTGGAATCACAAACGTCGACCAATTACTCAAGCACTATCCGCGCAGACATCTAGATTTTAAAAACAGACTTCCCATAAAAGCGCTTGAACATGGACAAGAAGCAAGTATCATCGGAATGATCAGATCGACTAATGCTTATCAATCGAGAAACAAAAACGTTTCCATTCTGACTGTAGTCATTACCGACGGCACGGGAAGCATTGCTGTCACAAGATTCATTGGTGGCAGATCCAATAAGTTCTTGCTTGATAGATATAAAGATCAGTTTCCGAAGGGTGCGCAAGTGCTTGCCTCGGGTGTGGTCGAGCGAGATAGTTTTGCCGGAAAATTGCAATTGAAAAATGCTGAGATTGAAATTCTTGGATTTGCCGGAGGCGATTTAGGCTCAGATGAAGAGTCGCAAGCCAGTCTTCATGCCGGTCGGCTTGTGCCTGTCTACCCATTGACCGAAGGACTCTCGCTCAGACATTTTAGAAACATAGTGCACAATGCACTTGAAAAATATGGCAATCTTGTAAAAGATTATTTGCCAGAGTCAATTCGTGAGCCACTACATATGGTGACTCTTTGTGATGCTTACAAAGGCATTCACTTTCCAGACGATGAAGAATCGAAAGATAATGCCAGATACCGTCTGGTTTTCGATGAGTTATTCTCGATTCAATTGCAAATGGCGCATAGACGCTACAAATATTCGCAGCAAGAAAATGCACTTGCGCTAACATACACTGAAAAATCTGATGGCCTTGTAAGTCGATTGAGAGCTTCGCTGCCTTATACATTGACCGGAGCACAAGAGCGAGTGTTCGGCGAGATTGCTCGCGATTTAGCTGACAACAAGCCGTTGCACAGATTGATTCAAGGTGATGTCGGATCTGGAAAAACAATCGTCGCTTTAATGTCGTGTCTTGTAGCAATAGAAAATGGTTTTCAGGTTGCCGTCATGGCACCTACTGAAATCTTGGCTGAACAACACTTCAGACAATTCCAGAATTTTTTGACTCCACTTGGATTGAGCACTGTTTTAGTAGTTGGAAAGCAGGGCGCTAAGCAACGTCGCGAAGTCCATCAAGCTTTGTTTGGCGGACAGGCGCACATAGCCGTTGGCACTCATGCGCTCTTGGAAGATGCAGTTGAGTTTCAAAATCTCGGACTAATAGTAATTGACGAGCAGCATAGATTTGGCGTTAAACAACGCGCAAGACTGAAAGGTAAAAGTCGCAGTCCCGAACTTTTAACTATGACAGCTACACCAATTCCAAGAACGCTTGCAATGACTATTCATGGCGATCTTGATGTATCCGAAATCGACGAACTTCCACCTGGTAGAAAGCCTATTGATACCAGACTATTTAGACCATCTCAGAAAAAAGAATTCTGGCAAATAGTCTTAAGTGAGATTGCGCGCGGCAGACAAGCTTATATTGTCTTTCCGCTTATCGATGAATCTGAAACTTTATCTGCAAAAGCTGCCACCAAAGAGTTCGAAAAACTGCAAGAAGAATTCAACGGTTCACACAAAGGCAAACCGAAAATTACTTTTGATTTAATGCACGGCAAATTAGTACCTGCCGAAAAAGACGCAGTAATGGAGCGCTTTAGAGACGGCAAGTTTCAAATTTTAGTCACGACCACTGTAGTCGAAGTCGGAGTTGATGTTCCAAACGCAACTGTGATGATTATCGAAAACGCTGACCGATTTGGATTGGCTCAGTTGCACCAGTTGCGCGGTCGTGTTGGTCGAAATTCAGAACAATCTTATTGCTTTTTAGTATCAGAACAAAAGTCGCAGCAAACACGAGATCGATTAGAAATTTTGACCAAAACAAATGATGGATTTGTGGTGGCAGAAAAAGATTTAGAAATCCGCGGACCTGGTGAATATCTAGGTTTCAGACAAAGCGGACTGCCTGACTTGATACTTGCAGACCTTGTGCAAGACACAGAAATTTTGGAACTTGCACGCAATACTGCCATTGCAATTGTCAAAGAAGATCCCGAATTAGAGTCGGATGAACTTAAGCAGCTCAAGCCGCTCTTGAATAAACACGTTGATGCTGGCGAAATAGAAATTATGCGCTCAGGTTAGACTTTATCTTGAAATGTTTTTCAAGATGAATTCACGCCAGAAACACTTGAAATAGTCAAATTGTGGCTCACAATCAAATTTGTACATCTTTCGCCGTATGGTCATCTTGTGTTGATAATATGGCTTGGAAGGAATATATTGATTTTATGCCATGGGATTTGGTTTTGGTACCTAAGTTCGAAGAGCGGTTGGATGTACAAAACTCTATGCTTAGAAACGATATTGTTGCTGAGCTGAAGTTATTGGAAAAGAAGGGGACTTTTCTTGGGAGATCTAAAGTTGACACTTTAAAAGGAGCCAAATTACCGAATTTAATGGAAACAAGTCTTCCGCCTGAAAGTCAGGAGCGTATAAATGAGAAGGCCAAAAAACTAATCGCTCATGAATTGTCTTTGCAGGAAATGAGGAAAGCCCTTGCTATTTCGCAAACAGAAATGGCAGCGAGACTTGAACTTGGTCAAGGTGACATTTCTAAATTTGAGCGTAGGGAGGATGTTTATGTCAGCTCTGTCAGAAAATACTTAGAGGCAATGGGTGGTAAACTCGAACTCATTGCGAAGTTTCCAGAAAAGCGCAGATATAGAATTAAGAATATTGGTGAATTAGCAGATAACGGAATTTAAAAAGTGAACAAATTAGCATATTTGGGCATTGGCATTATGGGTGGTGGCATGGCTGCTAACCTGGCGAAGAAGGGACATCCTTGCACAGTCTGGAACCGAAGTCAGGAAAGTGCAAATTTAAAGCGAGCTTTAGGTGCTGGCTGTACGAACGCCAAATCAATAGCTGAAGCTGTCAAAGACGCTGACATCATTTTTACTTGTTTGTCAGAAGAAAAAGATCTGGACGAAATTATCCTTGGCAAAGATGGTGTTGCAGACAATGCTAAAAAAGGCGCCATCATTGTCGACATGGCAACAACCGGACCTGAGTGTTCGAAGAAGTTTGCAGCTAAGCTCAAAGAAAAAGATTTGCATTTTCTCGATGCACCTGTTTCAGGTGGTGATGTCGGTGCGCGCGAAGGCACACTCACTATTATGGTCGGTGGTGACAAAGAAGCTTACGAAAAGACTTTGCCATATTTTGAGTGCATGGGCAAAAGCGTTCGTTTATGTGGACCACATGGATCCGGGCAAGCAGTCAAATTGTGCAATCAAGTTTTATGCGCCGTAAATCTTGTCGCGGTTTGCGAAGCATTCGCCTTAGCCGACAAAATGGAAATCGACCGTCAAATGATTGTCGAAATTTGCGGAGCAGGGGCAGCCGCTTCCTGGGCGTTGAGCACGCTTGGACCGCGCATTGCAAAAGATGATCTTGCGCCCGGATTCAGATTAGGGCACATGCTCAAAGATTTAAATTTGGTGAAAGATTCATCGCAAGATTTGTCATTACCAGGTGTCGATCTTTCACTTGAGAAATTTGCTGACGGTATCAAATACGGTGCTAATGTAGAAAAATCTGGAACGCAGTCGATGATTCTGGCGTACCAGAAATAATGCAACTTGTTTTCTGGATTGCGCTTGGTGTGTCAATTGTATCGCTCCGTCTTTTGTACACGAAAAAGACCGATGTGCGCATTTTAGACAGTTTCGCACTCTGCACCGTCTTTTTGAACCTTCCGCCGCTTTTTTACTTGATGATGAAAAGATTTGGCGAGATATTCTGATTTTCTTTGCAGCGAGCACCCTTCTTATGATGATGTCCCATCTTCCAACTGTCGGGATGTTTTTGATAGTCATTTTGTCTGGTGGTCAAATGGTTGTTCTCGCCAAATAGTGGCACATTGCAACCAGTTCCAAAGTGTTTCGGCTCGCACAGAACTGCTAATATAAGCGTTTGTTTACTGTATTTAATCGGGTCACAAACAAATGACAGACAGCACAGGCGGTTCCGCTTCGGGTGGCGCTCCTAATCCAAATCCCAATTTGAAAACCGGGACTAAAAAATCGGGCGGTTCACCGTTCCCCATGATAGTGGGGGTTCTGGCTTTGATTGCAGGGGGTGCAGGTTTTGGTTACGGCTACATGCAAACATTTGTCCCGATAGAAGGCGGAGCTGCCGGACTCTTTGGTGGCGGACTTAAACATCAGTATTTTATTAAATCACGCGTCGGCGACCGCTCACCCTATAACGTCACTATTAATTTAAATGGTCACAACGTAGGCACAGTGTCTACAGACAAAGTGATGGAAGTAACTCAGTATGTGGTGAAAGACCGCAACAAAATTCGCTTCGAAGCAAAACGATTGCCCGATGGCATGTTTGGCGCAACTGGCGCATATATTGATATCAGTTTGAATTCGGGTAGAGGAACGCCAGACGGTGGATTTACGGATGGACAGCCGCTTGTGAAATACGAGAGGACATCGAACGACAAAGGCGATTTCGACGACAAAATGGATTGGACCACGGTTAATGAGTAGTTTTCCAAGACTAATTGTTCTTGCAAATTCCGGTTTGTTAATCGGAACAATGTTTTTTGGTGGTTATGCTGCAGGTCTTAATTTGCGCGCGATTCATTTGAATCCCGGTAAGCCTGAAGGAATTGCAGCATCTCAAATCACAAGAACTACATTAGGAGATGCTGACCATACTAAAGGTCAGTCAGCAACGAGCACTACTGGTCAAATGGCTAGCATAAAGACGAGTAACCCTACTGCGACGACCAACTCAATTACAGGTTCGACAGGTTCTGTCACGGGCTCTACAACTTCTACAGTAAGCACTTCATCTGGAATTGCAACTACAGCAGAGAAATTTTCAGATATTGAAAAGACAGATAGGCGATTAGTTCCTAGTTTAATTGCCGCTGCTAATGCGGGTGTGCTGGATGTGAGCGCAGATAATTTATTCCATCCAAACGATCCTGTAACTCGAGCAGACTTTACTCGCTGGATGGTGCGAACTAAACAGATACCAAAAGTCGCAGCAGAAGCGCAAAGCTATGCCGATGTAGCAGAAGACAATAAATATTTCGAAGATATCGAAACAGCTACTGCCAATCAAATGGTACAGGGCTATCCGCGCAAAGGTTCATCAGAGAAGGACTTTAAGCCGGATAATTTCATAACGCGCGAAGAGTTTGCCGTAATGTACGGTACATTTTCAGGCAAACGCAGTCGCGCAGAAAAGCTTGCCGAGACTGATATAAAAGACTATTTGCGTTACGACTCGAAGACTTCGAGCATATGTCCTGCCGCTTATCGCGACGAAGGCGAGATTGACGATTGGGCTCGCAAATGGGTTGCCATCGCACAACAAACTGGTGTGATAGATCAGGCGTTTGATTGCGCGCCAAATAGCAACGAAGATCCAAAACGTTATCTTCATCCACAAAAGCGCATGACACGCGCCGAAGCGGTGAATATTCTGGTCAAGCTCTATGGTGTTTCTGCCCAGAGCAGCATGAAGGACAAAGAAAAATGAAAGACTCTGAATTCTTGAAAGTAAAAAAATCAGATGCCGGTTTCATGATTATTTTGTCTGTGCTGTTTGCCATGACACTTGGTTATTATTTTGGTACGCAACTAAACTTCGAGACTAAAGCTACTTCTCACAAATCGACGTCTTAAATCCCTGCTCGGGACAAGGTGTGTCTTGCGACGAGCATTTGAAGCCAGTCGTGAAAAACCTTTCCATTTGACCAACCATCTCTTCCACTGGACCTGGTTGAATTGCTTTGACAAATATATTGCGCTTTTCGTATAGAGAAGTTGCGCTTTTGATAAGCATCTTCATGTCTTCGTCGGGAGTTTCGCACATTGTAAATGCAATTAACCCTCCATTTTCTTCCATAGCTTCTGCTGAGTGCCTGATACTTGTAAGGGTTCGTTTTATGGCTAATCGAGAAGGGCTACGTAGTGCCGAGCCAACGCAAAATGCGATGCCATCAATTTTGGAAAACTTTGCTTTCACCCCTTCAATACAGGTTAAAAACTGCTCGGGGTCTGATACATCGACACAACAGTAACTGGCATCCAAGCTATCGGCAACCAGACTCAATTTGTACTCGTTACGCGCGCACAGAATCAGTGTAACTCCTTTTGCTGCAAGTGTTTTCGCCAGTTCACAACCAAGGGTTCCATAGCCTCCAAATATAACAATCGTTTTGCTATCCATGTCCTACCGCCTTGATATAATAATCGCCTGATTTCATCATTGCGGCCGTTTGTGAATCGTGTGTGACCATGGCGAAAATTCTTCTCGTTGATGACGAACGCTACATACTAGACATGCTGCGAGCAACTCTAGAGTCCAAGGGACATGTAGCACAGTGTGTTCCTGGTGGCAAAGAGGCTCTTGAGCATTTGCGCGTTTATCAATACGATTTGATAGTTATGGATTGGATGATGCCCGAGATCACTGGTATTGAAGTGATAAGGCGTTTTCGTTCAGAAATGCGCGGCAAGACGCCAGTTTTATTGCTTACGGCTAAAACTTCCATAGACGAGAAAGAAGAAGGTCTAGACACTGGCGCCGACGATTATTTGACCAAGCCTTTTGATGCGCGCGAATTGCTTGCTCGTGTGCGTGCCTTATTGCGCCGCCCGCAATCGCTTTCTCACACAGTGTTGAAGGCTGGTTTGCTTGAGTTGGATCCTGCTCTTTGTCTTATCAAAAAGGATGGCGAGTCGCTTCGAGTAAGGCCCAAGGTTTATTCATTATTAGAATTTTTCATGCGCCATCCCAATCAAGTCTTTGAGCCTCAGGCAATTCTAGACCGAGTTTGGCCAGACGATAGCACTGCATCATACGAGACGCTTCGCACTCATATCAAGTTATTGCGGCGCGCCATCGATGATGACCACGAAGAATCCAAATTGGAAAATCTGCGAAATATGGGTTATAGATTTAACCTGATGTGAAATCAAGCTCGCGTGCACTAAATTTGGTGGCAACGTCTAGGAGTGCTTAGATTTGAACGAATCAAAAGTCTTCACCATTTTTGCTTTTCTGATAATATGTATTTAGGTAACAATATTCCGCGCCGACGAGCAAAAACTTTGCAGACAATTGAGTGATCATCTTGATTGAGTCACACTTATTTTTGGCGTCCATTATTGAGTCTTGCCAGGATTGCATCATTGCACTCAAGCCTGACGGCACAATCGTGACCTGGAACAAAGGGGCTGAGAGAATCATCGGTTATCGCTCGACTGAAATGTTGGGCAAAAACATCAAAGAATTTAGTCGTGATTTGCAGATTGAAGATTTTGAATCTATTTTGAGCATGGCGATGAAAGGCGCAGTTATTGAACATTATGAAACGACATTACTAAACAAAGATGGTAAAGAAATCACAGTTTCTGTGAGTGTCTCTCCTATTAAGACCATGGGAGAAATAATCGGTGTTTCTTATATTGCCAGGGACGTCACTGACTCTGTAACGGCACGTGTAATGGAACAGAAGTTAGAAATGCTTCAGCAACGAGAGGACTTTGTTGCTGCGCTCACACATGATTTGAAGAATCCAATAATTGGTTGTCATCGCATTCTTGATTTGATTGTGAATGAAAAAATTGATGCAAGCAAGCAAGCAGAGTTATTTCCCAAAATGCTTGCAAGTCATACTGAGGTGCTGCAAATCATAAACGACTTGCTTAGTGTTTTCAGATACGAACGTCAAACCAGCTATACCGCACGTGAGCTTGTGAATTATTCTAACTTGGTCAATGACGCCATTGAGTTTTTGGAGCCAGTCGCTCATACCAGAAATGTCCATTTGCAACTTTCGGTAAAGCCCCAGTTATACACTTTAGGCGATAGCGGAGCCCTTAGGCGCGTAGTCACAAATCTGCTAGACAACGCACTGAAATTTTCACCCGAGCACACCACCATTAAAGTTGAGTTAAGTGACCACTCCAACATAATAATTTTGGCTATCAAGGACCAGGGCGCTGGAATTCCAGAGGAAGAGCAGTTGAATCTTTTTAACAGGTTCTGGCAAGGGCGTGCAGGTAGGTCCTACTCGCTTGGCAGTGGTCTGAGACTCTATCTTTGCCGGCAAATTATTGAAGCTCACGAGGGTAGAATTCTATGCTCAAGTAGTCCAGACGATGGCACCGTATTTACCGTAGAGTTGAATAAAGAAGTAGTAACGACGCTTTCAGTGGCGGGCTAAAAGCATAGCGGCTTCAACACTTCCAGAACGTTTTTGGAGGGGTCTTTGACGTAACACGACTCAGTCCCGTCTCGATGGGTCTTGAGCGTGCCAAATGCCTGTGCATCCTCTCGTATTATGCCGATGTGCGGTGGGTGTTGGCGCGGTAAAACTAGCGCAATCTTAATATTGGAGAAATTGAGCATCGCCCAGGTGGAGTCTTGATAATCGATTGTGCACTTGAATGTATGTTTGTACCAGTCGACCGCCGCGGCTATATCTTCCACCTGTACAGCGATATGGTCGATTTTGTCTAGTTTTGGTTCGTTCATTCTCCAAGTCTTGCAGGTTCAAATGACCTGGAGATGACCGTTCATGCTATGTTCACATCAACATATTAGAATTACAGCAAGTTTCCTTATCTGTGGCTTGAAAATGGACTTAAAAGATTCAGTAATCGTTGTGGGTGGCGGCTTAGCCGGGTTAACCTGCGCGCTATATCTGCAAAAAGAAAAAATACCTTTCATCCTTCTGGAGGGCTCCGATGCTGTTGGTGGAAGGGTTCGCACTGACATGGTCAACGGATTTTTGCTGGACCGTGGCTTTCAAATATTTTTGACAGCCTATCCCGAAGCCAAAGAGATTCTAGACTATGATGGACTTCAATTGCAGTCGTTTTATCCTGGTGCAATGATCTGGGCCAATGGCTCTATGCACAAAGTAGCTGATCCATACAGACGCCCTTTTGATGCGGCTGGGAGCATTTTTAATCCGATCGGAAGTCTGGGCGATAAGCTTAAAATGGCCGGCTTGCAAGAGTCTATTTTAAATTCGCAAAAATCTAGTGTAGCCACCGTATCCGATACCGCACACGAAGAGACTACTACTCTTTCTCGCCTGGCGCAAATTGGCTTTTCGTCTAATATGACTGAAAAATTCTTTAGACCGTTTTTCTCTGGAATATATTTGGAATCAGAACTTCAAACATCGAGTCTCATGTTCGATTTTGTTTTTAAAATGCTTGCCCAAGGAGACAATTCACTTCCTTCAAGAGGGATGCAATCAATCCCGACTCAAATTGCTTCGCAACTGCCAAGCGAAAAAATATGTCTTTTGCACAAAGTTGCCATGGTCGAAGGTAATTCAGTCAAGCTATCGACAGGCGAAACTTTTACTGGCAAAGCAGTTGTGATTGCTACTGAAGAACCAATGTGCAATAGACTTTTGGGCAAAGAAATCAAAGTTAATTTCAGAAGCCAGACTTGTCTTTATTTCAGCGCAAACAAAGCCCCATTTGATGATCCAATTCTGGTACTCGACGGAGAAGGCAAAGGACCAGTGAACAATTTTGTGGTGCCAAGTAACGTGGCATCGACTTATGCCCCTCCGGGCAAAGCTCTTATTAATGCAGTCGTGACAGGCGATTCTAATTCGAGCGATGTTTTGTTAGAGCAGTCTGTTCGCAAGCAAATGCTCTCTTGGTTTGGCTCACAAGTCAATGACTGGAATCTGTTGCGTATTTATAGAATTAAATATTCATTGCCAGATCAAACTCCGGCTGCTAGAGCCAAAGTAGACAGGTCATATCAAATTGACGACAACACTTTTTTTTGCGGCGACTATGTTGAAACTGGCTCTATAAACGGCGCGATGAAATCTGGGCGTAAAATGGCTGAACTAATAGCTAGTAAAATCCACTAGAATTAATTCAAATTGAAGGAATGGCTTCGTAAACAACTTCATCTTTTTCCGGTGAAGCTTTCGTCGCGGGTCCTGATTTCACCCAGTTCTTGCCCACTTGCTTGAATTTTTGTTTGAGAAAAGTTGGAGATTTAGAAGGAATGTCAGATGTAATAGACCAGGTAAACGTCTGAGCATTTTTTTCGACTGCGCCTGAATTGTCGTTGTAGACTTCAAAGCGTCCGAATTTCTTCACTGCAACAGAATTGATTCCAATTATTGCAATGCCTGAAATTGTATAACCTTGATTAGTGCTGCCTGCCACAATTGCGATGTCGTCCATGCCGTCGCCATCGAGATCGGCAAGGCGAGCGATGTCATATTCGCCGCCAGCTTCATAACCGAAGTGTGCGACTAATTTTCCTTTTTCCATTATAGCTATGCCGCCCATACCAAGCGCGTGTCCAGTTTCGCACCAGGAGTAAAGAAAAGCACTTTGTTTGCTGCCAGCTTTAGTGAATGCTCCATCGCAAACACTTTTTATTTCAAATGCCTGGTCGCAAGATTTTTCCCATTTACGCTTGGCGCCAGGTGATACGGCTGCTTCGACAGATTTAGATTCAGCGTCGCTTATTTTTCGAAGCTTACTTTCTATTCTGCCATCATATATTTGAACGGGTGCTGCAATTGCTTGAAGCGGCATGGCAAGTGCGGTGGCGAGTGCAAGTATGGACAAGATTCCGCTAGCGAATTTGAGATCTGCCATTTTATTTACCGATTGCAGACTAGTGAAACATCGACACAATTTTGCCTACTACCATGAGACTGGCAAAGGCGCCTACATACGATAATGAGTAAAAGCCAAGCTTGGAAAAGAAGCTCTCACCAGGCGGATTGTAGGTAGAATCGGCGAATCGTTTAATTAAGTCTTCCACGGCTATTTTGTCCGCGCTGCGAATATTATTCATCACTACAATGGGGGTAAAAATTAGTCCAAATGGGATTCCCCACCAACCAAATAAATAACTTAGAATAGAAGCCGTGATTTGACTTTTGCGCGCAGGTGCAGAGTCTTTCAGAAACATTTGCGTTTTATTGCGCATGGTCATAAAAACAATCGAGAAGCAGGTCTCATAACGAACAGCAAATGACTTCAAGGTCACCCGCTCTCCCTCATACACGGCACCGCCTCCGTCTTTGATGGCTGTCTGATTTTCAAAAAGCCAGAGCAGAAATTTTTCTTGCGATGCCGCGTCTGCCATATTTTTTACCTCAAATCGAAACGATCATTGTTCATCACTTTCGCCCATGCGGTAACAAAATCTTGTGCGAATTTCTCTTTAGCGTCGTCGGATGCATAGACCTCTGCCACTGCACGCAATTCGGCGTTGGAGCCGAATATCAGATCTACCTGACTTGCTGTCCATTTTAGGGAGCCCGATTTGCGATCTTTTCCTTCAAAAACATATTCGTCTGAAGCAGACTTCGACCAGACCGTGGACATGTCGAGCAAATTGACAAAGAAGTCGTTGCTCAAAGTGCCTGGGCGGTCGGTTAATATACCCAGTTTGCTGTGTGCGTGATTGGCATCAAGAGAGCGCAATCCGCCTACAAGTACAGTCATTTCAGGAACGGAAAGATCTAAAAAGCTTGCGCGTTGGATGAGCATTTGAGCTGGAGTGTTTTTATTGTCTTTGGCGTAATAGTTGCGAAACCCGTCAGCTTTTGGCTCAAGCATATTGTATGACTCGACGTCTGTCTGGTCCTTTGTGGCATCTGTTCGACCAGCAAAGAACGGTACACTCAGGCTATAGCCCGCTTTTTGTCCAGCCTGTTCGATTGCAGCGCCACCGCCAAGTACAATCAAGTCTGCCATCGAAACTTTTTTGCCAGAGTTTTGAGCATTGAAGTCTGTCTGGATTTTAGTTAAAGCACTCAGAACTTTAGATAATTCGCTAGGATCGTTAGCTTGCCAGTTCATTGCAGGGTTAAGTCTTATGCGAGCACCATTGGCGCCACCACGTTTGTCTGTGCAACGAAAAGATGCAGCAGATCCCCAGGCAGCTTTCACCAACTCTGATGTAGAAAGTCCTGATGCCAGAATGCTTGATTTCAGTTTGGAAATATCTGCTTGATCAATCATTTTGTATGTCGCTTCAGGCAAGGGATCTTGCCAGAGTAAAGCTTCCTTAGGTACTTCTGGTCCAAGATAGCGAGAGCGTGGTCCCATGTCTCTGTGAGTGAGTTTGAACCATGCTTTAGCAAATGCAATTTTGAAGGCTTCTGGATTTTCTTGGAAGCGTTTTGAAATCTTGCTGTAAGTGGGATCAAACTTGAGCGACAAGTCGGTGGTAAACATAATTGGCGGATGTTTTTTCGATTTATCAAACGCGTCTGGAACTAATTCTTGCGCTGCTGAATCTTTTGGTTTCCACTGAGTCGCACCTGCAGGGCTCTTAGTTTGGACCCATTCGAATGCAAATAAATTGTCGAAATACTGTGAAGTAAATCCAATTGGATCTTGCGACCAGGCTCCTTCTAATCCGCTTGAGATGGCGTCTTTGCCGCTGCCCGTGCCGAATTTACTGCACCAGCCAAATCCTTGCTTGTCTACGCTTTCGCCTGCTGGCGCTGGTCCAAGATTGGTTGCAGGAGCTGCACCGTGTGCTTTACCAAAAGTGTGACCACCGGCAATCAGTGCCACTGTTTCTTCATCGTCCATCGCCATGCGACCGAATGCTTCTTTGATATCTTTGGCTGCTGCTAGTGGATCTGGGTTGCCGTTAGGACCTTCTGGATTAACATAAATGAGACCCATTTGGGTTGCGGCAAGTGGTTGTTCAAGTTTATTTGAACCATTGTCGCGGTTGTTCGATAAAAATTCGTCGCCAGGTCCCCAATAAATTAAATCGGCTTCCCAATCGTCGCTACGTCCGCCTGCAAATCCAAATGTCTTGAAGCCCATGGATTCAAGCGATACGTTGCCTGTCAAAACCATGAGGTCGCCCCATGAAAGTTTTCTGCCGTATTTTTTCTTGACTGGCCAAAGTAGTCTGCGTGCTTTGTCGAGGCTTACGTTATCTGGCCAACTGTTAAGCGGCTCGAATCTTTGTTGCGCACCACCGGCGCCACCACGACCATCAAACACTCGATATGTACCAGCACCGTGCCATGCCATGCGAATAAAGAAAGGACCATAATGACCGTAATCTGCTGGCCACCAGTCTTGTGACTTGGTCAATACTTCTTTAATGTCGGCTTTTACCGCATTTAAATCGAGAGATTCGAATTCCTTCTTGTAGTTGAAATTGTCTCCATAAGGATTCGACTGTGGAGCCTGCGCGCGCAGGGGTGACAGGTCAATTTGTTTTGGCCACCAAAATTGATTTGGTTTGGGCTTGTCATCAGCCATTGCAGGAAATGACTGTGATACAAGCGAAATTAAGGCGGCTTGAACAACCACGACTTTAGCCACTTTTTTCATACGCGCAGAATCCTTATATATGCAGACTGAAAATCCCAGACAAAATTCTACAAGATGTACCGATGCGACACCTTAGAATCTGTATAATATTAGACTAAATCTAATTTGAATTCAAGCCAAACTGCGTGAGCCTTTTTTAAAATAGATACTGTCTTTTTTGTAAAGCAGCCGATACGTTTGCATCTTCAGCGTCCACGCCAAATATGTGTCCAGAGACCCAGTTTGCTCGCTCAGTCAATAATGACACTACTGTTTCGCCAGCTTTCGACGTGGTGGAGCTGGATTCCACCGGTCCGGGGGTGACGGCATTTATTTTGACTCTGTAACGCTCGTAGGTCGAGGCAGCGCTTCTGGTCAGTCCTATGATGCCAAGCTTGGCGGCACTAGAAGCTTCGTGGTTAGGCATTGGCACACTGGCAGCAGCAGATGATGTCAGTACTATAGACCCGCCGTTGTCACGCATGCTCTGCACTGAATATTTGAGGCAGGCAAAAGCAGAGGTCAAATTGGTGTTGATTGTCTGAAACCACTCGCGCTCAATGGTCAAGTGCGCAGGTTTACTCAAGCTTGAACTGATGCAATGAGCAATTCCATCAAGACGTCCAAAATGTTCTATGGCAATGTCTATACAGTCAGATACTTGGCTGAAATCGGTGCAGTCGGCACAATAGAAATGCGCGCCCAGGCTGTCTGCCATTAGCGCCAATTTTTGTGATTGTCGTCCAACTAAAAGAACATCGTTTTGTTGTTCGCACAACATTTTGGCAACAGTGCTGCCCAGAGTTCCGTAAGCGCCGAAGATCACAAAAGCAGGTTTACTCATATTGCTATAATTGTGCTGATTTCAAATGAACTGGGCATGACTTTGTCTAAGATTTTGTTGGTAGACGACGAGGCTGATTTACTCGACGTTTTAAAAATTACTCTTGTTGCAAAAGGACACACTGTGCAGTGTGCATCAAGTGGCGACGAGGCTTTGCATTATTTGCGTGTGTATCAATATGATTTAATTATTCTCGATTGGATGATGCCTCATATGACTGGAGTCGAGGTGCTGCGCCATTTTCGCGATGAGATGCGCGGCAAAACACCGGTACTTATGCTGACTGCAAAATCATCGCTAGATGATAAAGAGTTGGGTCTTGATTCTGGTTCGGATGATTATCTAACTAAACCCTTTGATAATCGTGAATTACTTGCAAGAGTGCGAGCGCTTCTGCGTCGTCCTCAATCAATGTGCCCGACTGTGCTTAAGGCGGGCGCTCTCGAACTTGATCCGATTCAATGCCAAATAAAAAAAGACGGCGTGCTTTTGAACGTCAGACCAAAAGTTTATAGCCTACTTGAATTTTTCATGCGTCATCCAAAGCAAATGTTTGAGCCACAGCAAATCATTGATAGAGTTTGGTCGGATGATAGTGCAGCCACGGTTGAGACTTTGCGCACGCATATAAAATTGTTGCGTAAATCTGTTGGCTTTACCAAAAGCTATTCTATGTTGGAAAGCTATCGAAACCTGGGATACAGATTCAATCCTGATATTACTCAGGCTTCGGATCAAAATCTTGATAGTCAAGCTCAGGAAGACTGAACCAAAAAGTACTGCCTTCATTCGGCTTACTTTCCACTCCAATTTGACCTCGATGCAGTTCCACAATTGCTCTGCAAATGGCAAGACCAAGTCCCGTCCCCGCTTTTGGGCGCCGTTCGCTAGAGTCTAGTTGCTGGAATTGCAAAAACAATTTGCTCATGTTTTCGCTTGCTATGCCGCAACCCTTATCTGAGACGGAGTATTTTATTCTAGAACAAGTACTGTCTCCACACTCCAGAGTGATACTAACAGTAGTGCCATCGGGCGAGAACTTAATTGCGTTAGAAACAAGATTGGTCAACACTTCGGCGATACGATCTGGATCCATTACTATTTTGGTAGTAGAAACAATTTGCTTTTCAAGTTTGATTTTGCGCAAGACTGCAACTGGTGTGATTTCTTGAATGACTGTATCAATAATTTCTTCAGCCGGCCATGGTTGCAACTGCAATTTGAATTTGCCTGCCTGCAATTTTTTCCAATCGAGAATATTATTTATAAGTCCGATTAAGCGCTTGCAATTGGATAATGCAATTTTTACAAGCTTGGCTCCAGGCGGGCTAAGCTTAGTAACTGAGCCATCTTCTAGAGCTAAAAGAGATGCATTTATAGAAGATACAGGCGTGCGCAATTCGTGCGATATCATCGAATAAAAATCGGATATTCTCTTTTCTAATTCCATTCTGGCCGTGACGTCGTTTTGCACGCCTATAAAATTTACCAGCTTATTTGATACGTCATACACGGGTGAGATGGTGAGCTCGTTATAAAAGAGTTCGCCGCTTTTTTTGTAATTGCGAATTATTGTGGTGATTGATTCGCCTTTTTTAATCGCATTCTTAATGGACTGAATATTTTCTTGGTTTAGATCTCGACCTTGCAGGAAGCGGCAATTCTTTCCTACAATCTCATCCATTTCATATCCAGTTAATTCGATAAATGCTGGGTTTGCGTAAGTGATTGGATTGTCGGGCAAATTAGGGTCGGTAAGCACAATTCCATTGCGTGCAGATTCAACCGCGCGCAAAAGTGTAAGTCTGTCGTTTTGAGCCGGATACACTTTTAGCTAAGTAGATGCTGGAGCGAATTGTGCAAAGTAGGAAATTCAAATTTAAAGCCAGTTTCTTCAAGCTTCGCCGGACGTACTTTCGCGCTTGAAAGAAGCAACTCCTCACCCATTTGACCAAATACCATTTTGGCTGCAAAAGCAGGCATGGGAAGGAAAGCTGGTTTTTTAATTACGTCTGAAAGTGTTTTGGTGAACACCGCATTTGATGCCGGATTTGGTGACACGATGTTGACCGGTCCGTTAATTTCGGGGTGATTGACACAGTGAATAATTGCGGCCGCTGCATCTTCGATATCGATCCAACTCATGTATTGGTGCCCGGTTCCGATAGGTCCGCCAAGTCCCATCTGAAATGGTGGCAGCATTGTTTTAAGCGCGCCACCTTTTGTGGAAAGCACCACACCAAATCGTAAGTTGACTACGCGAGTTTCGGGAAAAACTTCTTTGATTGAGTTTGCACTTTTTTCCCAGTCGCGACATAAACTGCTCAAGAAATCCATTTTGGCGACTGAGCTGCGCTCTGTAAGCGTTTCTTCGCCACGATTGCCATAATAACCAATGGCAGAAGCACAGAGGAAATTGGGGGGAGGTGCGTTTAACGCGCTCAGTGCTTCTACCAGGTTACTTGTTGCTTGAACGCGGCTTTGCTGGATTTCTTCTTTCTTGTCTTTGGTCCAGCGACCAGAGGCAATGTTTTCACCGGCAAGATGAATAAACGCGTGCAAGCCTTCTAGCTTTTCTCGACTCTTTTCATCCATAGAGCCTGAGTCGGGATTCCAAACAGGATTTTTTCTGTCTGACTTGTCGCGCGTCATTCGAATCACTTCAAATCCGGAGGCGACCATTCTATCTGCCAAGGCAGACCCGATTAATCCTCTAGCTCCGGTCAGCGCAACTTTCAACTTACTTTTCCCGCCTGTCATAACCCTCACTTCCGATTATTGTGAAAACGAATGAACTGCCAGTGAACTTCATGATTTTAACCCTACTGGAAACCTAAAACAAAAAAATAACCGCCGCGTCCAATTGGATGCGACGGCTATCTTGTTGTTGGTTGTTAGGTCGATTACAACCGAACTTGTTTATTTTGAACTAGTTCAAGTTCATCCAAACGCTCTTGATGTTGCTATAAAGCTCGATTGAGTGTTTGCCTAGCTCGCGGCCGTAACCGGACTGTTTGTAGCCACCAAATGGAACGGCGGGATCAAATACGTTGTAGCAGTTGACCCAGATGGTTCCGGCTTTGATGTGCGATGCAAACTTATGCGCTTTTTTGACATCGGATGTCCAAACAGCGCCCGATAGACCAAAGCGTGTTTTGTTTGCTTCTTCGGCAACTGCTTCCATGTTGTCGAAGGGAAGTACTGCCAAGAGTGGTCCAAAGACCTCTTCTTGAGCGATACGCATGTCGTTCTTCACTTCGGTGAAGATGGTTGGTTTGACGAAATAGCCTTTCTTCAAGTCGGATGGCTGTTCGCCGCCGCAAGCCAATTTGGCGCCTTCTTTTTTGGCGATGTCGACATAATTCAATACGCGTTCTTGTTGTTCTTTGGAAACTTGAGGACCAATCTGGGTCTTCTCGTTCATACCGTCGCCTTGACGCATTTTGCCAACACGCTCGATTAATTTCGACATGAACTCGTCTTGTGCTTTCTTTTCAATGAAGAGTCTTGAGCCTGCGCAGCAGACTTGACCTTGGTTGAAGAAGATACCGGTGATAGCGCCTTTGACAGCAGCATCGATGTCGGCATCAGCAAAAACAATGTTAGGAGCTTTGCCACCCAACTCAAGCGATACGCGTTTCAAATTGCCGGCTGAAGCTTTGACAATGATTTGTCCAGTTTTGTCTTCGCCTGTGAAAGCAATCTTGTCGATGTCCATATGGTTAGCGATGAATTCTCCTGCGGAGTTTTCGCCAAGTCCTGTGACAACGTTGATAACGCCTGCTGGGATTCCAGCTTCCATTGCGAGTTCTGCGATGCGAAGAGCGGAAAGTGGTGTTTGTTCAGCGGGTTTTAAAACTACTGAGTTTCCGCAAGCAAGGGCTGGGCCCCATTTCCATGCTTGCATCAACATTGGGAAGTTCCAAGGAATGATTTGTCCGACGACGCCGATTGGCTCGCGCAGAGTGTATGTGAAGAAACCTGGGTTTGTGGTGATGGTTTCGCCTTCAAGCTTTGTGCACCAGCCAGCATAATATCTGTAGGTTTCAACAGTGGCTGCAACGTCAACATAACGTGACTCGTTGATTGGTTTGCCGTTGTCGGTTGTTTCGAGTTCAGCCAATTCTTGAGCGTGTTTTTCAATTAAGTCAGCTAGTTTGTACATGATGTGACCGCGTTGTGCAGCGCTCATTTTTTTGTGCCAGACGCCTTCTTCGAAAGCTCTGCGAGCGGCTTTGACAGCCAGGTCTACGTCTTCTTTTCCGCCTTCTGCAACGTCGCAGATAGCTTCTTCAGTGGCTGGGTTGTAGGTCTTAAAATACTTGCCGGATTTTGGTTCGACCCATTTTCCGTCGATCAAAAGTTTCTTAGTGCTGCCGAGCCATTCTTTGCATAGCCCTTTGTTTTCTGTTTCTCTTTCTTTCACGATAGTCACTATTAAGACCCTCCAAAGGCCTGAGTTATTTACTCTTGCGGGATTGGTAAACCCGCCTGCTCGCCGACCTATATAAGGTAGGTATCGATTAGCCCCTAAAAAATATCATGTTGTGTGAAGTTTCTTGAGGAAACTTCTAAAGCTTTAAACTTTGAGCCGAGCTAATTCGGTTGGGCTTATTCAGCTCTTGAAATGGGTCGAGAATCTCACCACAGATCGAAGGACCTTTTTTCTACTTTTCCTGCAGATATTAAAAACGACCCCTTTTTCTCACGTTTTCGTTAGGAAAAGGGGTCAACTTTACTATTTGCAGAGCAGCTTCGAAAAAGGCACTACCCAACTGTTGTTAGATAAGTGGTCGATTTGCAAAGCCCTTATTCATTAAGCGAAGCTTGGCTTCCAGTCTGGTTTAGGCTCGTCGCCAGGGTTTTCATTTTCTTCGGGTTTGACTGTGATTTTGGCTTCGGGCTCTTCAGCGGTTGGAGGCGCTGCTGGAGGATTGAAGTTATCGGGAAGAGTTGGATCTTCACCGGCAGCCAGTCTTCTGTCTACTTCAGCCATGATGGCATCGACTTCGGAGCGCTCTAGAGTTTCTTTCTCGAGCAACACTTTGACGATGGCATTCATGTGAGGACGGTGTTTGAGCAGTAGCTCCTTAACGCGGTCGTACTGTTCGGATACGATACGCGAAACTTCCTCATCGATGATGCTTGCAATATTCTCGCCATAATCACGCTCATGACCAAAGTCACGACCAAGGAACATTTGCGAATTGGATTTTCCAAAAGTAAGCGGTCCAAGCTTGTCGCTCATGCCGTACTCGGTCACCATCTTGCGAGCGTAGCTGGTACTTTTCTGTAGATCGTTTTGTGCACCAGTGGTGATGTCGCCGTAAATTATTTCTTCGGCAATTCGTCCACCAAGACATACTCCAATTTGGTCCACGATAGCAGTTTTGGTTACGCTTAGAACATCCTCTTCGGGGACAAACCAGGTGATACCAAGGGCGAAACCACGAGGAATGATTGTGAGTTTGTGCAAAGGATGCGCATGCGGTAACAAGATACACATAAGAGCGTGTCCCACTTCGTGAAAAGCGGTCATCTCTTTTTCTTTAGGTGGAATAATGCGAGAGCGTTTTTCCGGTCCCATATTCACTTTATCTATTGCAAGGTCTAAATCGACCATTTCAATTTCGACTTTGTCTTTGCGCGCAGCTTGCAGCGCAGCTTCGTTTAGCAAATTGGCTAGATCGGCACCAGTCATGCCAGGTGTGCGCTTGGCGAGAATCTTGAGGTCGACGTTTTTAGCCATCGGTTTGCCTTTGCTATGAACATCCAAGATTTTTTCGCGACCAAGTACATCTGGGGGATCCAGAACAACTTGCCTATCGAAACGACCTGGACGCAAAAGGGCAGAATCTAAGATGTCTGGTCTGTTGGTAGCTGCCACCACAATAATTCCGGTGGTGCCTTCAAAACCGTCCATCTCGACGAGTAACTGGTTGAGTGTTTGTTCGCGCTCATCATGACCGCCACCAAGACCAGCTCCACGCTGTCTACCAACTGCATCAATTTCGTCCACGAACACAATACAAGGAGCGTGTTTCTTGGCCTGATCAAATAAGTCGCGAACGCGCGATGCGCCAACGCCGACAAACATTTCGACGAAGTCAGAACCTGAAATGCTGAAAAACGGCACTCCGGCTTCGCCTGCAACGGCTTTAGCTAAAAGCGTTTTACCTGTACCAGGTGCGCCAACTAACAGAACGCCGCGTGGAATGCGGGCTCCAAGGGCCTGGAACTTTTCGGGATTCTTCAAGAAGTCTACGATTTCTTGTAATTCATACTTAGATTCATCAATACCAGCAACATCGGAAAAGCTTACTTTCACTTTGTTGTCCATCATGAGCTTGGCGCGGGCGCGACCAAAGCTCATTGCCTGGTTACCGCCTGATTGCGCGCTACGAAAGACCAAAAGCAAACCGACAAGAATAATTACCGGCAATAAAAGCGAACTCATTACACCAAACCAAAAGGCTGATTTGTCTGGAGGGGTGGTTTTGAGCGCGATACCAACCTTGCTTATCTCTTTGATCAAGTCCGCTTTAGCTTCGTTGGGGACAATCACTTGCTTGTCTTTGGGGTCGCCTTTTAGCTTCACCATTACGATTGGCTCGTTGTTGATCATTGTCACTTCGGTAATATCAGACGGCTGATTTTGCACCATCTTCAAAAGACCAGAGTATGAAATTGGCTCTTCGCGCTTATTGATGCTTGTCAGTGAAAAAATGAACACTACAAGTACCAGTAATAAAACAAAGACCGCCCAAGTTGTTCCGTATTTGCGCATAACCTCTCACTCTAAGCTTTCTAATTGTAAGAATGCTCGTTAGATGAAATAACTCTTCATTATATCATTGTGCTATATGTTTTGAACTTTTGGTCCAAGTGCAGTTGCTGACGCACTTTTTATGAAATAGTTTCCATTTGGAAAAAAAGTTTCAAGCCCAAGTGGAGTCACTTGTGACTAGTTCGTTGAAAACTAGCTTGTGTACGGCTTTTGAGCCATTCAGGACACGCAGTTTTTCGCTCAAACCCACACCTGGGACCCATATTACTTCTTCATCATTGGCAACCACCACAGTGCTTTTTTTGGTGCCGAGGGTGGGTAAATTTACGGACTTATGAGTCTGCAAATACTTCTTAAGCCGCACTGTTTCTTGCATTCCGAAAGGTTGAATTAAATCTCCCGGCTTTCGTGTACGAACGTAAAGCGGTTTGCTTACTCGGCTCAAGTCGACAAGCGCTTGCCATTCACTTGGAAGTGGATAATCAGACTTGTGAGTAGAGCAAAAATCAATTTTCAAGGCTTTATTCAACCAGGTAATGACATTGCTTGTGGACGAGCCGGGTTGTTTTGGCATGCGGATTAAGGAGCATTGATTGCCAAAAAAGGTATCGTAAAATTCACTTTCTTCCTGAGCGAACTTGGATTTTTCAACCCACTCAATGCCAGTCTGGATGCCATCTTTTTTTACTCTTTTAATCACGCACTCGCCTGATAGAGTCAATGCATTATGTTTTTCCATTCCTTCTATAAAGGCGCAAATGGACTTTACTCGCTCAAAACTGGGCTGAATATTGCGCCTCGTCAATTCAGACACAATCAAGCGCGATTGCAGCGACGCAGGCAAAGTGAGAAATTTTTCGAGCGACCAAACTGAGTCAGATACTCTCACTTCGTTTTGCAAGTCTTGCACAATCTTTTCGAAATAATCGTCATCGTCAGAAAGCATTCGGTGCAAATTGCCTAAATGCTCCTTCCAGTCAGCAAAGCGCCCCTCGATCACCGGAATCATTTGCCACCTAATATAGTTGCGCAAATATTGCTCATTAGTATTCGAGCTATCTACTCTTGCTGCAATTCCCTCATCTGCCAGGAAGCGCAAACAGTCTGCCTTGCTCAATTCAAGCATGGGGCGAATTATATAAACAGGTGGGTCATCGCCAAGCAGACGTATACTTGTCATTGCTTTTAAACCAGCAGGCGACGTGCCTCTAAATAGTCTAAAAAGCATTGTTTCTGCCTGATCGTCTAAGGTGTGACCGGTCGCAATAAAGCTTGCATTGCATTTTCTGGCGAATTCAAGTAAAGCTTGATATCTAAATTGACGCATCAAGTCTTCTGAAGGTGCGCTGCCCGATTCAAGTGGGAGACTTATTTTTTGTAACGGAATTCCTAGCTTTGAGCATAATTTTTCGCAAAATTCTTCGTCTGCCTGTGACTCATCGCCGCGCAAATTATGATTAATGTGGCAGGCGTAGAGTTTAATGCGAGCTCGCTCGCTTATTTTGTGCAAAGCTAAGAGTAGAGCCGTAGAGTCGGGACCGGCCGAGAAGGCGGCTACCATTGGGGTGATGAAATTACCGTCGCGCTCGACAGTGTCAAGTTCTCTTTTGAGAGTATCGGCAACTTCGTCTAAAAAAGTCGGCATTTGCAATTTGATTCAGGACATTCGTACTAAATTGGGTTATTTTAGAAATGTAGCAGTAACTGCTAAATTCCCCAGGAAATCAGTTAATACCATTATGGGCAATTCCTTAGTCAAAAATCAGTTATGTAACAAGCGCTTTGCACCCCGAGCGCTTATTTTAGGTATCGCTGCCACATTTTCACTTTGTGCCTCAAGCGCAAACTTTGCCTGGGCACAAAATCGTGGTTTCGACCCCATTCAATATATGGATCCTGTTGCGACTCCTGCTCAGCAAAATACTCAGCCTCCAGTCGAACCGGCCGGACCAGCCGGAAGTGTCTATCAAGGCTCTGTTAGTGCTGAAGGCAACAAAGCGCCTCTGCAAGCCACAATCAAGCACACAGATTTACAAGGTGATGTCGACGGTGACGGTCAAGAGCTCAGTCCCGGAAAGGGACAGATGGACCGCTATAACAAATTGCTCGACGGTCAAGCGCAACAATTAGATTCTGGTTTACAAAGTCAGGACCCCGACATGGCAGACCAAGAGCTGCAAGTCGAATGGGATAAGTGGCGTAATAGATTGCTTTGGGCCGTTCAGTCGGGAGTGCAACAGACTCTAAATAATCCCGAAGACCCATCTCTTCGTTATGATCCGCGCACGGGTCAGTCTCTCATGAAGTTTCCGATGGGTACTGTTGCCTGGTTTAGTTGCACAGTGACCAAAGACCGTCGCATTCTAGACGCTAAAATTACCGAGCCTTCGGGCTTTCCTAATTATGATCGTGCGGTACTAAATGCGGTGATGATGCTCGACCAGACTTCCATACTTAAATTTCCTGCCCGTTCTCAGCGTGCGCGCGTTTTTCAAGATGCAGGAATTAAGACGGCAGGATCTGCGCAACGACAATACTTCAAGTTCGGTGATGTCGAACGCTATAACGTTCCTGGTCAATAAAAATTTGTCACGAGGCAGAGTTGAACTGCCGACCTGGCGGTTATGAGTCGCCCGCTCTAACCAACTGAGCTACCGTGACGCAACTAATTCAGTCTAGCAAAAACTGATTATGCTGAGTGAAAACCTTTCCTGTCAAGCTTAATAAAGGAAAGAATCTAACAACAAATCGAGCCTGTCTAAAGGTATCGGTTGTCAGTGGTAAGTATTTCTTCCCGTAATACTTATTGTTGACAACCGCACTTCAAAAGACCTTGGGGTTTGTTGTGAGGAAGAATCTATTTTCGAGGAGCGCTTAGCATTAAGCACTCCTCGAAAATTTAAAATTGCATAGAGTTATGGCGATTTAGACAGAGTTTGATGCGCACGCTTTTACAAATTCATCAAACAAGCATTTGCTTTGTTCGTACTCGCGCTCTGGGTGCCATTGAACGCCAATTAAGAACCGTGAATCATCGAGTTCGACCGCTTCAACCACGCCATCCTGGGCGCGTGCGACCACTTTCAACTTATCGCCTACGTCTTTCACCGCCTGGTGATGCGAAGTGGTGACGTTCAATTCGTTCTTCTTATAGATATTAAAAAGCTTGCTACCTTCTTCAAGTATCACAAGATGTTTATTGAAGCCATGCTTCCAACCATCTTCGGTAGAGTGCTCTACTTTTGATTCTGGAAACTGGTGGGGAATATGTTGGATAAGTGAGCCGCCAAGCGCTACATTGAATAATTGCGAGCCAAGACAAATGCCCAAAGTAGGAATATTTGTATGTTCGAGGACGCGCTGGAAAAATCTAAAATCGAATTCGTCGCGAAGCATGTCCACCATCTTCGTGTGCTCTTCTATTTCTTCGCCATAATGGGCAGGGTGATAATCAGGACCGCCCACGAAAACAACACCGCTCAGGCGTTCTACAATCAAGGCCAGGTCAGAATCGGGCATGGGTGGAATCAGGACTGGAATACCGCCGCTTTTTTGAATGGCTTCGATGTACGGAGCCTGCAAGCTGCACTCTGGCGGCTTTTCAGCCGTGCCAGGTTTAATGTCCACGTTAACGCCGATTAGTGGTTTCATAGATCCGCCAATATAACATAAGTTTTAGCTCTCGTCGAGCCTATTTAAGGTGTTTCAACTGCTCGGCGATGGCATCGTATACGGTACCGACATTTATGTTGACTCCTTTGCGGTCAAACATAGACCTGCTGCCGTCTTGTCTATCCCAAATGGCTTTGAAATTGGGTTTGTCTGGAAGCAGTTTTGCCGGATCGGTGGGACCAAATAATGCAACTAGCGGGCGATTTAACCCCACTCCAACGTGCATGGGTGCAGAGTCTACGCAGACTATTAAATCACAAAGCTCCATCAGTGCTGCTAGGTCTGAAAGGTTTTTTGTCTTGCCAAACGTTGACACCAAATACGGTGCAGAGCATTTCGATTGCAATTCGCTTATCACGTCCTGGTCGTCGGGACCACCTGCAAGCACTATATATGTATTAGGCAGTTCACCTAATCGTTTAATTAGTTCGAGCCATGAATCAACTGGCCAAGATTTCAAAATACCCTTTTGGGTGGCAAGTCTGCTTGTACCCGGATGAATCATTATTTTGGTGGCGCCATCGGGTATCTCAAGGCTATCCATTAAGTCGTTCATGCGAGTTTCTGCCTGCGCGCTGACCTTGACGAGCGGCAACGAGTTAGTGTTAGAACTTGAACCGATATCGGTTGAGCTTTTTGTTCTACCGTTAGTTAAACGCGCAAGCCCGAACGCCAGCTCTTGATACATTCTTGCAGCATATACATCGCGATTCAGTAAAACAGATTCGCTCAAAAGCAAACGCGCTGCCGAATTTGAGTCATAACCAACACGCAGCGGAATACCAGACAAAAATAAAAGTGCCGACACCATGGGCGAACTGCCAGAAGAAACAACTGCGTCGAATCTACCTTTCTTTATAAGGAACAGTAATTCCATTAAATCGGACACAAGCAAAGGTCTCTTCTTGATGTCGAATAAAAGAACCTCGTCCACGGACTCTGTTAATTCTTTGGCCGACCTTGAGCGAGGCTCTAGTAAAAGAGAAATATGCCAGCCCGGCAGCGTTTGGCGTATCGTGTCCAGGGTTGGAAAGAAGAGTATTTCGTCACCGATACCCCCGAAATTGATGGCAAGTAGCCGACCGGGCTTACCTGGATCTAACCTTGAGGACGGGTAATGTGTTGCTAGCTTGCGCATACACCATATAATATCCCAGGCTTTTCTCCCGGTTAGCAATAATTTGAGTCCCCGCAACTGGTATTTAGTTTTTTTAGTTTGCGCCTTAGTTGGTGTCATCACTGGATATGTTTTCACCCTGATTGAAAGCCCTAGCCTCTTGCCGCCTGTCCTGCGTCTGGGCTCACTGGTAGAGCCTGTGAACGTGCTCTTCATGGGCACCGATGTAGTTTACTCAGGTAAAGGCAAACGCAAGAAAGGCGATGACTCGCTCTTTACTGGTCGCTCCGACACTATGATGCTTGTGCGCTTCGACCCCTTTGCAAACACGCTCACCTGTCTGTCTATTCCGCGAGACTCAAATGTCCTCATTCCTGGGCATGGTCATTCCAAAATCAATGCCGCAAATGCTATAGGCGGACCAACCTTGGCAAGTGCTACTGTCAATCGTCTTTTGCATGTGCCAATCGATCACTATATTGTTTTGAACCTACAAGGGCTCGTGAAGTGCATTGACGAGATCGGTGGACTTGAAGTAGACATTCCAAAGCGGATGAAATACAAAGACGACTCACAACACCTATATATAGATCTGCAGCCGGGAAGGCATAAATTATCAGGATACGAAACTATGGGCTTTGTGCGCTTCAGGCACGATGAGCTGGGCGATATCGGTCGTGTTCAACGCCAGGAAATGTTTGTGCAGTCTGTTATTCAAGCATCAGTAAACCCCGCTACCTGGGCACATCTTCCTAAGCTTCTTGAAATTGCCAAAGACTATATTTCGACCGACATGAGCATGGAAAAAATCACTCAAATAGCCAATTTTGCTCGATGCGTTCCCAAGAAAAATCAAAAGCTCATCATGCTGCCAGGCAGCTTTGCCGGCACTGGCGACTGGGCTGTCGACCGATTAGAACTTCGAAAAATCACTGCCAGATTAATGGGATCGCAGTTCTTAAGTGGTGATAAGCACTCTATGAAAGTCACCGTCAGTAATGTCAGCGGCGATAAAGAATTGGGTCGCAAACTCTTCAAATATTTGAAGAAGAAAGGCTATGGCTATGTCAAAGTCTTGAACAAGAAAAGTCTTTCTGCAAGAGCTGCTGCTGGTAGTGACGGTATAGTTTCCGATTCTGAGCCAGATTCGAGCATTATTTCTCAACGCGGAAACCCTGAAGAAGCAGAAGTGGTTCGCGAAGATTTAGGCGATACCGGCGAGATAATCAACGCCTCCATTGGTGACATTGATAGTGACGTAACAGTGGTGGCAGGTAACGATATCGGTGAGTTTCTTGATGCTGAGCTGAATTCGGATAGTGTTAAGCCAGATAAAGGTAATAAAAAGAGCGACTAAATATTATCGGATATTGCGGATATTGGGTTGCCATGCGGTGCATATAGGATTGGTCCGGGTATATCGTTTTCAGTAAGGTTTAACAAACAACTTACGCGACAAGCTTTTTGATCGCACCTGTGTGTTAATAACCTTATGTCGTCCGGGTTTCCTGTGACGGCATGAACAATTGCTAACATCAATTGTTTAGAGAAAATGAAGAATCACTTTGAAACAACTCTATTCGCATACGATTGCGTAGGGTAGAGTTGAGGGAATTAACTCACTGGCTCTGAGTTTAGAGTGGTCTCATTCAACTAATCGTCTAAATCGTCTATCAAAACATTGAACTAATCAAGAAGAGGGCAGGAAACATGATTCATTACGTATATGCAACCAGAGGTGGTTACCTGTATTTAGTCGGCAAGCATAACAATGCAGCTCCTAAAGTGAACACCGACGAATTCGTTCTTTCAGTTCCTGAAAAAACATCACAAGCTCAAATCGACACATTGGCTCACCGCCGTTTTATGGACCATCTTCGTCGTCCTCGCAAAGTGGCTCATGAGCGTCACACAAAACACCAAAAAGAAGCTGTTTTGGTCTAATAAATCCCGCAGCGAGTTCTTAACGTTTCTTAATTTCATAAAGCCATCCGGTCCTGCCCCGGGTGGCTTTAATCTTTGACAACCGTTATTTGAATTATGCTAGTGGGCAATCTATTAATATCCATTCGGGCTTTCATACTTACTAGAACCTCGGTAATTTTTTTTGAAATTCTGGCGGTCCGATGAGCGGATAAATTGATTGGTATCCCGCAGTTTTTTATTGAGAGGAATGTGATCATGGCAAGGCGTAAAAAACAAATGAGAGGACAAGGCGGCTTCACGCTAATTGAGCTCCTCGTCGTCGTAATCATTATTGGAATTTTGGCCGCGATTGCGTTGCCGAACTTTATTGGCGCGCAAGACAAAGCGCGTGAAGCGAGCGTGAAGGGTAATATGCGCACCGCGCAGATTGCTGCAGAGATGTATGCTACTGATGCGGCTGGTCAGTATCCTACTGATGTCGATAACGCCTATAAGGCATTTTTTCCGGGAGGAAGTTGTTCTATTTCGAATCCCACTCCACTTGGTAATGCTCCGTTGAATCCATTTACAAGCTTATCGGAATTTCCTGCTGGTGGTAACACTTTGACTGGTGCAACGGCTGTTGCTACGCTTCGAAGTAACAAAGCGGAGACTGCTGGGGGACCAGGGAAGGTTAAGTACTATTCCATCGATAACGGCGTATCTTACGCGATCGTAGGAGGCAATAAGACTGGAACAGCTTTGGGTGGAATGACTGCTGATACCATTTTAGTTCTGTCGAATCAGTAATTTTTGCGAAGAAAAGCTTTTATCGCTTTTGGTTTTGTGGCTCTGCTGTTAATAATTCAGCAGAGTCACATTTGCATGAACAATTGCTTGAAAAACGTAAGCGTTCAAACTCAACCTTTGATACCAGAACCTTATGCGGTGAAGTTAATGTCACTTGGTTTCGATCAAATGATTGCAGATTGTTATTGGCTTTCGTTTATTAGTTATGTAGGTGATGTTCAAGAACGAGCCAAAGATAGGTATGCGTTGGCTGATGAATACATTGATTTGATTACTGGGTTGGATCCGTATTTTGTAAATGCTTATTCTTTTGCTGCATTTACCGTTGGAGCTGAGCAAAAACGACCTAAGCGGGCAGCCGAGCTAATCGAAAGAGGTATAAATGCTAATCAAAATGATTGGTATTTGCCATTTATTGCAGGTATCAATCAATTTCTTTTCGCTGGAAATGAAACAACCGCAGCGAAGTATTTTCGAATGGCAGCCAAATATCCCGATTCTCCAGCTTGGCTCTCCAGGCAAGCAGAAATATTAGAATTGAAAATTCCTTCTCGCATCAAAGAAATCAATGTTTGGAGCAATGTTTACTCTACTGATCCTGATTCTCGAGTAAAAGAAATGGCGCGTCAAAAATTAATTGAACTCTGGGGGCAGGTTATTGCTTCTCGTCCTCCACCCAAAATTAAGTCCCGAGCTGTGGCTGCGCTGAAAGATTTGGGCGTTGATGTTGATTTCTATTTGCGGCAATTTAAAGCGAAACAGATGCATTAGTCACCGAATGTGGTGCTACTAGATTCGTATTAAAAGCGAGGAGACAACATGAAATCTGGTTGGCAAAAAAAACGTATTGTTGGTCGCGCTGACTTTGTTTGTATCTTCTCCTGTAAATGCGGCTCTCAAGGAAAAGCCAATGGAAGTGCAGAGCGCCGTTGAGCAGTTACGCGATTTCAATATGCAGTTTTCGGCTTCCGGTCGCTCGGATAGTAAGCCTGATCCTCGCATGATAAAGCGCGACAAAATTGTGAAAGTACTTCGTGCAGAAGGAAAGAAATCGGTTCTTGCACTGGTGAAGGCTTTGAAAGATCCAAATGTTCAGATGCGCAGAAATGCTAGCTTGTTGATGGGCGAGTTTGCCGGAGTGTTTGGCGATGTGCGTGAAGATATTTCGGAGGCAATTCCTGCATTGGCGAAGGCGGTCAACGACCATGACTTTAATGTCAGAGTCTGGTCCATTGGCACACTTAAAGCGCTGGAACTGGCGGCAGAGGCTGCCATTCCGGCACTTGAGACGGCTTTGAAGGACAAAGACTAGGCTGTAAAGGTCAGTGCCAGAAACGCTCTAAAATCTATCAAAGCCAAGAAATAGCCGTATTCCGGTCAGTTGCGCCATTTATTGGGTAAGTATAAGTAGATGGCGTTTAATGTATGGAAGTAAAGCAGTCCTTGCTGTATGGATTCGTTGCAAGCTAAAGATGACGACGATTTGAATTTCGACAAAAGCGGAATTCAGTTGAGACTGGATCGTCTAATCGACAAACAAACTAAACGATATGAAACGCTGATCAGCAGTGGAAACCACGGCGACGCTCAACGTTTGTTGCAAATAATTTGGCAATTGAAGCAGTTGCGATTACCGGGTACTGTTGAAGAATCATCGACAGAGCAAAGTATTCCTCCCGATAGATATGCTCCAATACTAGAGCCATTCTTGAAGGAGAGCCTCAATGACTCGCAGCTTAATTTGTTGTTTGATAGGGGGTCGCAAGATGCTATACCACTTGCTCCGCAGGGTTCATCCCTCGCGCAAATGGTACCGAGCATGCCAGAGATTTTAAATACGTTTCCGCCAGGGTTGGCTTCACTGGCGCCGGGTTCAACAGCACCAGCAAAACCTCCCGGTAGTTCGGTTTTGGCTTCGCTCGCGAATACCGGACTACCACCAGCGCCACCACCATCTAAATCGCCATCGGTTCTCGCGTCTCTTGCTAATTCTGGTCCTGCACCGAATGTGGTGCGTACACCTTCTGAAAAAGAAATCCCTAAACCATCTCCTCCCGTTGTCAATCCGCAAAATGTAAATTTGCTTCAAGAGTCTCCTGCTTCTGAGTTCGTGCCGCCGGCATCGCCGTCGCCGTCGCCGTTACCGTCACCACCGTTTCCTTCATCGTTTGGCGAGAATAATGAATTCGATGATATCAGCAGTGGTGAGTTTGATATTGCAGTAAACGAAATGGAATTAAACGAAGTGTTCCATCAGCCTTTGCAAAAGACTAGTTCGACTCAAGCTGCTTCTAACGATTTTGAAGATGAATCAAGCGAGTATGATGATCCTGAGGCGAATGCTCCGCTTAGTGGACTTACGACTGGGCACGTTCCGGTGGTGAAGAAAGAAGACCTGGTCAATTATCGCAATGAAGTGCGCAAGACAATTGATTGGGAAGAGGAAGAAGTGATAACGGCTGCTAAGACGAAAGGCAAGCCCAAATCTTATTTGCGTGAAAAAGTAAGCATTAAATCTACAGCGCAAGTCAGAGAAGAAGACGTTGATGACGATGATGCACTGGAGCAGTTAGACGAAGCGGTCGAGTTCTCTGCCAAAAATGCGCCTAATAGAGTTTTGATTATTGCTGCTGTGGCGGCTGTAATTGTAGTTGTTGGTGGAGTAGGGATATACACTTTCAATTCGATGTCTGCGCCCAGTTTTGATAGTTTAGAAAAAATGGGACAGCAGGCTGACAAGTCGCCATTTGAGATGGAGGAGCTTTACTCGAAGGCGGTTAAGGCGAACCCCAGAGAAGTGCGTGGCTGGAGCGGACTTTCGTACTGGCAAAGTCGACAGGGACAGAATCTTCCTGCTTTGAAAAGTCAAGCTAACGCTGTTAAATTGTCTCCAAAGGACGCTAAACAATGGTATGCATTGGCGCTTCTTTTGAAAGGTTGTTCGAACTACAAGGAAGCGTTAAGAGCAGCTAAAGAAGCCGTTGCACTCGAACCACTCAATAGTCAGTATTCGAGTTTGCAAGAACAAGTTCAAGAATACAATCCGTAAGGGGCTGAAAAAGCGATTTTTCATTACACTGAAGGTACATATCCGTGACGGTATATACCTTTGATAAGCCTCTTTCGGCAAAAGGAGTCTGGAATCTGGATTTGTTTCTTGCTGATTATCATCTTGCCGTAGCTTGGAGAAAGGAAAAGGGTTTTGGCTTGGTTTCAAGCGATACACATGGCTACGGTGAGGGTGCTGATGAGGTTTATAAAACGTGGGATGATGTTCTTCGGCGGATTGTAAAGCTTGTTTCTGAGCGCCGCTCAACCACTCCTCAGTTGCGCGGGTTGTCTCAAGAAGAGCTTGCGCAGCGGCTAGGAAGTAAGCAAACCAGTAAAGATTCGGCGAGTACAGCATGGAATGTCAGCATTGGTGCAAGATCCCGAAGGTAGAACAGTGGAATTATTGCAGGCTGATGCGGCGTGCGCTGCATGATCGAACGGATTGTGGTATCGAATGTGGTTTTTTTTTGTAAGAAGTACTCAATAATGATTTCAGAATCAAATGTGAAGAGATGTCGCCTGTCGGACATGTAACGGATATGCAAAAGTAAAGAGGTAGTAAAACTATTTGCTTCAAATCCACCTGACAAGCGCGGATTCGGCGTTATTGATAGGCTGCCATGATAGACTTTAGATGAAGTAAGAACAGCTCGGAGACTTTGAGGTGATTAACTTGGTAGGCTGGCTCAAAGGCTTGTTTAGCAAAGGCGTTGGCATCGATCTCGGAACGGCTAACACTTTGATTTATCTTGAAAATCAAGGCGTGGTGCTGAGAGAACCGTCGGTCATTGCAATTGACGATGCGACCAATCTACCCATTGCGGTGGGTGAAGAAGCGCGGGCGATGATTGGCCGAACACCTCGCGGTGTGCGAGCGACAAGACCGCTCAAAGATGGTGTCATAGCCGATCTTGACCATGCCAAAATCATGCTCAACGAGTTCCTCAAGCGAGTTGCTTCCAATGACAATGCGCTTCGCAACCCCGAAATCGTTATTGCTGTGCCATCGGGCATCACCAGTGTAGAAAAGAGCGCAATTAGAAACGTGGCTGAAAATGCCAAAGCTTCAAGAATTTATATGCCTGACGAACCGCTTGCAGCGGCAATCGGTGCAGACCTTCCTGTTATCGAACCGACCGGGTCTATGATAATAGACATTGGTGGTGGCACTACTGAAGTAGCAGTACTCAGCTTGTCTGGCATCGTGGTGAACGAGTCAATTCGTATTGCAGGCGACGAGTTGTCTGATGCAATTAGAATATATCTCAAGTGTGTACACAGCGTTGAAATAGGTGAGAAAACGGCTGAAGAAGTCAAATTCCGTCTGGGTTCGGCTTGGAAAACACAAGAAAACGACAAGTACAACGTTAAAGGTTTGAGCCTATTAAACGGGCTGCCCACAACAGTTACGGTAAGTCGCGGCGAAATTCGCGAAGCAATTGCCGAGCCATTGCGCGCCATCATTGGCGCTATCAAGCACACACTGGAAAAAACTCCTCCCGAGCTTGCCGCCGATATTTACAACCGCGGTATTGTTGTGGTCGGTGGTGGAGCGCTCTTGCAGGGGCTCGACGAGCTCATCTCGAGCGAGACCGAAGTGCCCGTATTCATTGCAGAAGATCCGCTCTCGGCAGTGGCAAAAGGCACCGGCAAGATGCTCAGCGACCCGACTTATAGTCGAGTGCTCGAACTCTGCCAATATCACAAGTAATCGCAAACAAGGCAGCTCAAGTTGTTATCGCGCTCAAATGATCAGGCAGAACACATTGCCGAGGCAGTGTTTCTGGTCATAATTCTAATTATGCTGGCAGGTCCTGCATCTGGATTTTTGATGACTGCAAGCACCTGGGTATCTGCTGGATTAACTAAAGGTATTTACCAGGTCAAGTCTACGCGTGACCTGGCAGACAAAGTTTTCGAGTCTACTGAGCGCATAAGAGAACTAGAAGCCAAGCTTGCCAAAACCGAAATTGAGTTGGCCACTATAAAACGTCAGGCACGAGATACAAATAATCTGCGCAAAATGCTTGGTCTGCGCGACAAGTTGTCTCGCAAAGCGGTTGCTGCAGAAGTGAGCGCACGAGAGCCCGACAACTGGTATGAACAAGTGATACTCGACAAAGGTCAGGCAGACGGCATAGTCAAAGGCTCTGCTGTTATCACCGCTGATGGTGTCGTTGGTCAAGTCTTTAGTACAAGCGAACATGCAAGTGTTGTTCGACTAATAACAGACCCAGAGCAAAAACTGGGTGTTGTAATTAAGCGAATCGGCTTACCTGGTATCATTTCGGGCAATGGACCAAATTTGGCAATCATAGATTATGTTCCAGTGGGAACGAATGTGGATGTTGGAGATAAAATCATTTGTTACGGTAAAGGTGGCGCTTTCCCTGATAATCACCCCGTCGGCGAAGTAGCTTCAATTCGTCGTGATACCAATGGCGCCTCTATGCAGATAGATGTGAAACTGGCTGAGAATTGTTTCGACCTGGATCAAGTTCTGGTCCTTCCGCCAATCTGAGGTCAGCCTTGTAATGCTAGCAATTCGTACACAACGAAGAATCGGCGCGATTAGCATAGTCGCTCTCATCATTTCGTTTATATGGATTTTGCAGCTCTGTATTTTGAGCAGACTTACTTTATTTGATGTTCAATGCAATCTTGCTTTGACTTTCATTATTGTCTGGTCGGTGACCTGGGGATCACCAGTCAAGGCGCCAACCCTTGATGAATTGCGTTTGAGCACCTGGAAAGAGGTAATGCTCAGGCAAATTTTGTCTGGCTCTATCAGTGGTGCACTTTTAGGAGCGGCATTTGCTGCGCTTTATAATTCTATTTTGCCAATTTATCCAATCTGCTATCCGCTTGTAGGCTGGAGCGCTGGTTACTTTTGTCTGCGCAATTTCAATCGGGCAATTATTTTTTGTATTCCACTTGTGTTTGTTTTCACTTTCATGTCTGAGCTTATTATGGCAGCCCAACTTTATACAGTGGGTAGACCAGGTGTGCTTGAAAATTTAGTCAGAGTCTCGCTTATCGAAGCATCCTTAAATTCGCTTTTAGCGCCATTTATATTTTTTCCCATGCGTGGATGGTATGAGTTCCTCCGGTTTAGGGAGCTTTCTGATCAACGATGAAAAGTATTTCTTCCCATAAATTTTCAGATCAAGTCACAGGCAAAGCTTTTGTACTGGCCTTTGTGATTATCACCGCGATGGTCTTGTTATTACTTCGTTTGACATGGCTTCAGATTATTCAGAATAAGTATTATAAAACCGCTGCTGAAGACAACTCCACACGCGTTACCTTCTTGCGCGCACCGCGCGGTAGTTTGTATGACAGGCATGGTAATTTGCTTGCTACCAATAAACAATCTTTGTCTATGATTGCTGTTCCCAATCAGCTCGACCATGTTCAAGATTTAGCTACACGCATCGCTAAAATTCTAGACTTAGAATATGCCGAAGTATTTGATAGATTGATGAAAGCCAAGGCGTCAAGCTCGGTTCTGCCTATTGTTATAGAGCACGATTTGAATCTTGAACACGTAAGCAAGTTTTACGAGCAGAAATTATTTCTTCCCGGAATTGATATCCTTCCTGACATAAGCCGTACCTATCCGCATGCCGAGATGACGGCGCACGTACTTGGATACTGCGGTGAGATCACCAAACCTCAGATGTTGCGCCGTCCCGATAGAAAGATGGGCGATGTTGTGGGACAGTCTGGCATTGAGAAAATCTATGACGATCAGTTGCGCGGCGTCGATGGTGAGCAACGTGTGCGCGTCAACGCAATGGGACAATCGTCAGCAGAAACAGCAAAGCCGATAGTTACCAAAAAGGCAATTCCTGGCCAACCCATTATTTTGTCTTTGGACCTGAACTTGCAACGCTGTGCCTATCAGGCTCTTGGTGAAAAATCTGGCGCTATAGTTGCGATGGATCCACAATCGGGCGAGATACTAGCGCTGGTATCACGACCAAGCTATGACCCAAATATATTTACTCGTCGACTTACAAAAGAAGATCGAAAATTACTGAGTCATCCAAGTCATCCGCTGCATAACCGCGCATTATCAGGTTTTCCGCCAGGTTCGATTTGGAAACCTATTACAATGCTTGCCGCACTCGATTACAAAGTGGTTAAACCAGGCGACAAAATTCACGTAAGTGGTGGTGTCTCTCTTGGTGGCTTCACCTTTCATGACTGGACCAGTGCAAGCGGCTTGTTTGATCTGGTCAAATGTATGCAATGGTCGCGCGACACTGCGTTCTACACCATGGCTTTGAAAATGACCCCCGAGATGATCAAGAAATGGGGCAACATGCTTGGCGCTGGACGACCTACTGGAGTCGAGTTGCCAAACGAAAGATCAGGTCTTGTTCCAGACTCAGAATGGAAATTGCGTCGGATGCACGAAAAATGGTATCCCGGAAACACGCTCCACATGTCTATCGGACAGACATTTATTCAGCTTACGCCGGTTCAGGGTGCGCGCATTTATTCGGGCCTTGCAATGAAAGGTCGCGTTCCTTTCTCGCACCTTGCCATAAAAATCGGAGATCGTCAGGTTCCCCCTCCTAAGCCAGAAATTTGGAAAATCAAACCAGAATATATGAAAGTGATTTCGGACGGCTTGAGAGCTGTTGTACAGGGCGGTACAGCCGGTCGCGTGAACATGCCTGAAGTGGCGATATCTGGGAAAACAGGATCTGCTGAAGCTCCTCCCAAAGGCAGTAAAACGCACGGATGGTTTTGCTGTTATGCACCGTCTGAAAAACCGGAGATTGCAATTTGCGCATTCGTAGAGCACGGCGGTCACGGTGGTACGGCCGCTGCGCCGCTTGCCAAAATGGTTTTGCAGGAGTATTTCGGCATCAAAAAGACGCCTATTCCAGGCGTAACCGATGTTAAGCCAAGGAAGCCTGCAGCCAAGCCTCGCCACTAACCACTTTTAAAAATTAGATTTTGTATCAATTCCGCAATTAAATGCGATTTAGATATTCACCGTATATGCCACTATCGTATTTAGATTGTACATATATGAAAATGCCCATCCTAGACTTTTCTTGGGGTTGTGGAGATAATTGGCTTGGTACATTTTGCACTTTTTTCGTCCCACATAAACCGGTGAGTTTCAAGACTATATGAATACATCCGACGCTTCTTCTGCACCAAAAGGTGTTACATCCGAATCAATCGAAAAGCTTTTTGTTGAAGAGGGCAAAGAAACCAAAGCGCCCGTGGAAGCCGCCCAGGCTACTGAAACCGCTAAAACCGTAGAGTCTACCGAGGAGCGCATCGAAGTGGAACTGAAATCTGTCCTTCCTTCAGAGAGAGAAGTTGATTGCAATCCTGAGACAGTTAGCGAAACTTTAGAAACAGGTAATAAAACAGACGCCACCGACAAATTAGCTCAAATTAACGGCGAGCAAGTGGATAAGGTCAGCCGCAACGAATTGGTAACCTTCCTCGAAGGTTTCGCACAAATGCTTCGCAAAGATGGCGGCGATCTTCCAGCTACCATTGCGACTGATACCAAGCTCGATTTGAGTCATCCGCAATTAGAAGAAATCCGAATCATCATCGAAGATAGAGATCAAGAAATTGCAGACTTGCGTCGCTCACTTGTGGAAGCGCAAGACACAATTATCAAGCTGCTTACAGATCGCGTTGAAGACAGAGCCAAGATTGCTTCGCAAGACATGGAACTGAAGCTCATTCCCGACCTGCAAGAACAAACAGATCGCGCAATGCGTCTTGCTTACAAAACAGACGAATTAAAATCGGACATGGCTAAAGTTAAGTACGAACTGGATCGCAATCGCATCGCCAATGTTCGCTCGGGTGTTTATCAAATGCCGCAAACCGGCATCATCTCTCGCGTTAAGCACTGGTTCTTAAAAGCCCAAGGCATTTCGCAACGACAATTTGAAGAATTCTTCAAAGTCAAAAAAGAAGAAGAGAAGAGCGAATAGGATTTAGTAAGATCGAAAAGCTCTAATCTGATTGTTCTTGCAGTTCGCATTCTTGATGTAAATCCATGGTACCGTCTGGATGCATGACGATCATGGGCTCAGCTTTGAGACTTTCGTCTGCCATTGAAATTGGCATGTTCAGAAATTGCGATATTTCTGCCATGAAACTGAGAGCGGCGATTTTCAATCTTGTATCTATGAAGTCTGCTGGCATCAGATCAAAAATAATCTCGTCTTCGTCCCAACTCCAGCCGTTTAAATCTGCTGGACCAAGCTTTACGCGAATAGGCTGAGTATCGCCTTCTTCACTACGCACAATCAGGTCACCTAATACGACAAATCTTTGGCGAATGAAGTCGATTAGCGATTCCTTTAGGGTTGCATCTAACCCCTTAATACTGATTTCTCTAAGCGAGCTGGTCTGAATGAAAAAGGAATGAAGGCACCATATTTCAGTTAGATTCAAAGCTTGCAGCTTTTGCAAGACAACAGGCTTTGCTGGCGGAAGATTGAGAGTATTTCCATATTCCTTTAAATCTAAGTGTTCAAGCTCGTCTTCAGTAGGTGTTGCATTTAATTCTTTTAGTTTGGCACCAACCGATTTACTATTTTCAACAAGCTTGAGAAAAAGTTCTTTTTGACCTATCAACGAACAGTTAGACTCTTTCGCTTCGTTGTACAACGAATCCAGAATCTCTTTGCTATTCGCTGAGAATCCGATCTTCCTTTCATTCAAATCTGGATTTGAGTCTAGGTCGAGCAGCTTCTTCAGATCTTCGAACGAAATTTTTTTCTGTCTTAAAAATCGAGCTGCAGAGCCAACTCCCTCTTTTCGAAGCCCAAGCAAAATATGCTCAGGCTCAACAGAAAGCGAGCCCATCTGCTGCGCTATTTTTAATGCTTCGTTCAAAGCGTAGATTGCTTCGTAGGTGTAGAGTTCGAACATGGTATTAGAATAATACCCCTTATCTGAGCACGTTTAAGCAAGGCCTTGCCTGAACGTGCGATTTTTTCGCCGAGGAAAAGTTTGATTTGCGCTAGCATTTTTATACGGTTAGTGAGCGGACAATTTTTTTTCTTAAATGAGGAAAAAATGACCGCTCTTGTGCTATGCTCAGAAGGAGTGAGTTTTATGCCCAAGTCACAGCATCAGTTGGATGGGATAGAAATTTTATTCCATTTCAATGATCATGAACCACCTCATTTTCATGCCAGAAAAGCGGGATGTTGGGGACTGAAAGTCTATTTTAAAGTCTCAAATGATAAGCATCTCGAATTCGAAGTGAAGTGGAAGCTAAAAGGTGGTCCTAACAGAAAAGATTTGCAGCGTTTGCGAGAATACATTGTAAAAAACCGGGATGTCCTAGAGTTTGAGTGGGAAAAATTTGTATGCGAGAGATGATCAAAGAAGAGTGCGAAATGCGAATCGTTGCGAACGATTCAGAAAGTATTGTTCGCAAACATTTGAGTGGTTTTGCTCAAATCGAATTCATTGGTTCGGAAAGTAAAAAGAATAAGATTTCTGCATCATCTAAAAATCTATTTTTGATATCAAACTCACTAGGAGTAAACGATTTGGCTCCCTTAATTCATAGTGCAAATAATAAACATCAGTTGAAAGCGCTATTGATAAGAGAAGAGCAAAATCAAAATTGGATTACTCGCATTCTGGATATGGCGGATTTACGCACTCTTCGAAATTTATTGGTATTTTCGAATTGGGTAGTTCCAAAGCGTATCCTAACTGCCTGGAGATATGGCGTCCAGGATAAATTAATCGCTGATGCTGCAGTTTTTGATGATCAATTATATGTACAGGATTGTGCGTTGAACACTATCGTAGTGCCGTTTGCGTCTATAAAGGCGTTGAGTAGAATTCCGAAAAATAAGCGTCGAGAATTTTCGATTTCAGAGGAGGGCGCTATTATTGAGTGGGCAGAGTTCGATACGCAATTTGATTTGGAAATTCTGCAGATTACTCTCAATCCCGAATTGGGAAATAAATATTTGCTTCAGAAAATTGCTCATGATGAGCTTTTCGGAAAAGCTATTGCCAACATCCGGTATAAAAAAAATCTTGGTCAGCGTGATATTCTAGGGCTTTCTGAACGGCAGGTGAGGAGAATTGAGAATGGGGAAAGTGCTTCCTTGAAATGTTTGGAAGCTCTCGCCCAAGCTCATCAATTGCCACTCAAAGAGTATCTGAATTTATTGGCGAATGAAACTCAAAAGATTAGAACGCAAAAAGCATAACCAAATCTAGTGATTGCTGAACATTTTGTTCAACTCTTCAAAGAAGTTGCTATACGAACCATTTCTTTCGGCAATGCGAAAATCTTTGACGCGCTCTACAAGAATCTCTCCATCGGGCATTTTGCCACTTTCTAGAATTTGCATCACTTCCGATACGTATTCGTTGAGCGGCATTGCGCGCGGATCGTTTGCTTGTTGTTCGCCACCAAATTCGGTAGCAACATATGGTGGTGCCAATTCCAAAATTTCAACACCAGAGTCGCGTAACTGATAACGCAGCGACTGCAACCATGAATGCAAAAACGCTTTAGTGGCGCTATAGGTCGGAGCTATCGCAAGCGGGATAAACGCCAATCCAGATGTAGTTGTGATAACCGCTGGATTTGAGTTTTTCTTGAGCTGTGGCAAAAGTGCGGCGGTCAAGCCGATAACGGCAGAGATGTTGGTCGCAATCAAGTTGTGAATGGCTGAAACGTCTACGTTGTCGTTGTCCCAATCTTCAAGTGTAGTGATACCAGCGTTATTAATAAGTACATTCAACTCTGGATATTTGTTTTTGACCGTGGCTGCGAATTTTTCAATTTGTTTTTGGTCGGACACATCGATTTCGATACCTTCCATGCCCGGATTTTTGGCGTTGATTTCATCTAAAAGATTTTTGCGGCGCCCGGCGATAATGACTTTATTGTTCTTCTTGTGTAGGGCCTCGGCGAGTCCTCTGCCGATTCCGCTCGTTCCACCTGTAATAAGGATAGTGTTGTTTGATATCTTCATAGGTTCCTCCCTGGATGATTACAACTTACGTTTTTTGTTATTTGTAACTATAGCATGGGTATCTTACAAATGGCAAGTTTTGTAAGATATAAAGATAAACGACCTAATCGGCTAATAAAATCGCCAAATGCCCAAAACTGGACTTACATCCGACCAATTAAAACAAAAAGCCATCGCTTGTACAATCGAGCGGATGCGCAAGTTTGGGTACGAGAAAGTCCGACTGAGCGACATTGCGAAGGATTTGGGTGTAACTCACGCGGCCTTGTATAGTCACTTCGCCGACAAAGCTGCCCTATTTGATGCGGTGACAGAAAAGTGGCTATTAGATGTGGACGAAAAGCTTGCCGCGCATTGTGACCCATCTAAAGACCCTTTAGAGTGCATTACCAATTGGTGCGTCGAGTTGCACAAAGCAAAGCGAGAGAAAGTCCAATTCGATCCAGAGTTGTATCGCGCTTTCAATTTTTGCGCGCAAATCGATAAACCTTTTGTTCAGCATCATATAAGTACGATGCGTTTGCAGTTGAAAGATTTGGTCGAGCGCGCATTGGTTCAGAAACTAATTCGCGGCGATGCTCAAGAAATCGTCGAACAGATCTTGGATGCCACCACAAGTTTTCATCATCCATCTTTAGTCGTTTATTTTATTGAGCAGGATCGCGAACCTGCACTCAGGAAGCTCTTGCAAGTTTTCTTTCGAGGCTTGATGTCGAGCTAGACTTCTTATTCGTCCCTCAAACAATGGTCGTAATAATCTTTGTCATGTTTCATCATTTGTTTTATTCAAAAGTAGTGTCCTTTGCAAGGCATTGTTCGTAATAAGCCTTATCATCGAAACTCAATTCCAAGCGCTGAAAACCATTCCACTTTATATTTTCTGATAATGCTTGATTCCAAACTCGAATAAAAACATCAGGATCTAGCAGATGATGCAATTTAAGGCCATGATGCAAATGTGCTCTAGCTATTTGGAGATCGCCAATAGTTTCTAAAGCATCGACGGTAATTCCCCTGGGAACCTCATCCGCCCAAAATAAATGAGATCTGAGTGCATTAAAAATAGGCTTAGAATGGGGCTCGAAAGGCGTCGATTCAATCACCCTTTGATCCCGCTCTAAAAATAGCTTGTTAATTTCAGTCATATGATTACCGCTCAGTTTCTATAATTATGTCTAGCTTCTTTAGTCCCTGGTCCCATTTGTAATTCATGCTCTTAACTTTAACTTCCAACTCATGTAAGGTTTTAATAGACATGCGCCCAACTAAAATTTCCTCGGGTAGTGCACCTTGATAAAATGCTTCAAGCGACTCTTCATTTAGTACGGTTTTTAGATGCAGTCTCTTCCACGGAATTTGACCGTGGCCTTTTAAACATTCGCTTAGGAGTATATTTCCCGTCCCTGTTGGCAGATTTCCAGATCCGATGTATTGTAAAACAACTACGCCTTCTTCAGCACTCGATGCCTGAACCCATGCTCTTGGATCTCCTGGTATTTTTGCCAAAAATGAAAATGGGTCAGTCTCTAAAATCATTTTTGGCATTTCAAAGCGCTTAATGCTCAGATTAGCTAATTCTGCCTCATTCATTCGTTCGAGGGTTTGCAATCCGCCAAGAGCTTCGACTTCATAAGGTTTTAAGATGCGATTTTCGCCAGGTGCTAAGAAGAGAGGGCGACGTTCAGGCATGTGAATGCCATTTCGACCTACCATCCGTAGAATATAATCTTCTATTTTGTCAGCGGGAGCAGCGATACCGTCTGTAGTGGCAACACGTTTTTTATTCGCTACGAAATCTAGAATCTTAGTTATTGTTGCTGAGAATTTTCGTTCGGTTTCAGGATTTTTTGGAGCAGATTCGGCAGCTTCTTCTAGAAATTGCAGGAAGATTCCAGGCTTTGATAACTGTTTGATTTGGTTTCCCAGGGCGCCTATGCCAAATCCAGCCGATATGCCTGCCAACGCATTCATTTGATCGCCTGGAGTCAAAGATTCAAACCAAGAGTTTAAGACATTGCCTAAATCTTGGAGCGGTCGTCTATAATCCTTCTCTTCATGAACATCTGACCCGTAATCTACTAATCCCGACCAAAGCTTCACTCCTATCACCAGAGCTTTGCCAATACTTGTTCCGACTGTAGCGCTTTTTTCCTGCGCGCGCGCGGGCTCAAGGAGCAGGTCGTGCTCGAATTCTAGAATCTGCCACAAACTATTTCCGACGCCCAGTGCGATATTAATGGGAAATTTGACAGTATCAATGTAACCGTCCAATGTTCTATTCAAAATATCGTCAGCCGTTTCGTGAATCGAATCTTGTGCAACATTCTGAGCTTTTTGAAAAGCTTCGACAATTCCGCGCTGTTGCTCAGGCGGTAAGGTTTTAAATGCTTGCCATGGATTTGATATTACATTAGTGCTTATTCCAGATTCGAAAAGAACTTGTCCATTTACTTGCCGCCTGGCATTATAGAGTCCGATTTGATTTTCTGAAATTGCAGGTAATCTGTCATCTGCATACTCTGCGGCGTTTTCTGCAAGAGGCAAAGGCGAAGGTCTAAACTCAAAATCTTTTACCGCATCAAAACCTTTGTCTCGCATCCATTCAAGAGTTGCATCGGCTTTTTTCTTTTCGAGTTCGGATTCTGATTTTGCTGGTCTTATCGCCTTCAATTTTTCAGCATAGGAAAGCGAAGATTCGTCGGGAATAATAGGAAGCATTCCGGCACCCGTATGTATAATTCCTTTTTCTTCATCAATGAGACCAAGCGATTCAGAGCTTGATTTTGGCACTATCAGGTTGGTAGCGGACATTTCTAGATTGTGAACGGCTTGCGTAATTTTGTGAATGTTCTGATTTTCATCCGTGTTCAATCCACTTTCTGCAATTTCTAGCTCACTAGCAGAAATTTCAAGTTTTCTATCGGAGGGAACTTCCTGAGATTTAGTCTCTTCTTTTCTGTCTGTCATGTTGACTTCCTCAAGCTGACCAAACATTGCCGCGCTCTTTCACTCGCCAAATGAAGCCGTCTAGTACGTAGTGCACCGATTGTGGTAGTGCCAGAAATGGTATCAGTATTGAAAGTATTGCAGGATCATTTATTGCGGGCAAAGCACCAAAAGGACCGAAGAATGCTAGATGTTCGCGCCAGATAAACCCGTCCCAGAGCCCTTCTTCAAGAAATGCAAGAAGAATTAGAAACATTACAAACGCTGGTACGTAAGAGAGAAATATTTGTCCAACTAACGAGGGCTTTTGATTCGATAAATTTGGATTGTGACTCGATTTGTTGCTGTGATAAAGCCAAACAAGCGCCATGTAAGGAATGCCGTGACTCACTACGTTTGTAAGGGTGAAAGCCATGTCTGAATTTATAGAAACTATTCCAACCCACCAACTTAGAGCTGTTCCTGCGATGAGCAAGTTACGCGGTATATTGAATGTTTTTTGTTTTGCGTAAAGCCAAATTTCTTTGACAATGTAACTTGCTGCCACCACCAAGTAAATGCACAAAGCGGCATGAGAAGCGATTTCAGGTAGTGTGGTTGCAAAGTCACCTGCAACAAACCAGTTGAAGTTTCTGGGCAAATGAGTGTGCCAGTAAAGAATTGGATAAATGGTGGCAAGGTAAAGGCAGGCGCCATCTAGGTATTTGAATTTACGCGCGAGATCCGAATCTTTGCGCGAATACAAAGCCATGAAGCCATATTGTTGGCGAATAAAATGAAAGACAGCAAGATATGCAAGTGATCGCCAGAATAAGTTGCCGTCGCCGCCTGTGGAGACGCTGTACAGAAGTGCTCCAACTGCCCAACATGCAAGTGGAATGGCTATAAGCAGCGACTTGTTTTTCTTTACTGCCTCTTTGTCTAAATATGTCCTGAACAATGTGGCGTAAACGTGCGCCACATCAACCATCATGACGAGCGCTACCCACGCCCACAATGGCAAATTCGAACTATTTTCAAAGAATGGACGAAAGCAAATTACAAGCGCCGATGTAATAAACGCAGGTGCTAAAATAAACAAACTATCCCAATTGGCCGATGCAAGCCACGCCTGGTTTTGCCAGGTTGACTCTGATTTATTTTGGCTCGTGGATAGAGTTTGGGTCATGAGTTTTGCTTTTCTGTTTTGGAAGGTGCTTGGTGTCCCAACTTCTCCATTATATGTCCTGCCGCTTTGATTCCCTGGTATTGAGCTTCTTCAAAATTAGATATTCCGCTCATGTCTGAGTGAGCGAAATAAATATTGCCTAAATTAGCCTGCATAGATTGTCTATTTTCGCCCCAAATGTATCCAACGGTGGGACGAATCATGCCATGTCCCCAGGGCCAGAGTTCGACTTCTTTTATGTAAGTTTGAATATCTGGATGCATTTTATCCAGGTCCAAGATTATGTGTTTGAGCCATTTCTCGGGGGTGTCACTTAAAAGTTTTGCGCGTCCTGTTTTGGGCTCAAATCCTGTTAGAGGCAAATAGTAAGTAATGACGGTGCTCGCCGAGCGGGTCGAAATATCCTGGTGGGTGGCGTTTACATATCCCAAAGATTCACTATAGTAGCTAACATTGTCCCAGGCTGGCTGAACTCCGCGTGATGGCGGGATACGACTTAAAGTGATGTTAGCCACTATCCATGGTGCATAGGATAGTGCTTCTTTACGTGAGAGCGAACCGGGTAAAGTTTTAGGATAGTCTTTGATTAAATAGCCAGAAAGAAAACGCGGACTAGCGAAAATAGCATATTCACAACTATATGCTTGTTTGTTTTCGCCGCTCTGTGTGCTGATTTTCAAACCGCCTTCGCTATTTGAAATTTGAGTGACCATCTCACCCGTTTTGATATGGTCTTTTAGTTTTTCGCGCAATTTCTCGACCAGAAATCCATTGCCCTCAGGCCAAGTTACGACCGTATTGTGCTCGCCGTTGGCAGCTTTGCCGCGACGCCCGGCAAAATAATGCAAGCCAGCCCAAGCTGAGACTGTATCTGGATTTGAGCCGTAATCGTCCTTGCAGCAATACTCAACATACCACATCAAAGGTTTTGAATCGAATTTATTTTGAGTGAGCCATTGTGCCATCGAAATTTTATCGAGGTCTGTGTACTTTGGATCTTTTGAGCTTAAATCTACAGGAATAGCGAATGCAGGCTTGCCATCGGAACCTTTGGAGTAGCGCAACTCTTCAACTATTTTGAAAAATCGCTGTGTTTGCAGTTTATCTTCTGATTGAAGACCTTTGTGAGGAACTAATCCTTCCTGAAAAGATCCATCTTTGAATAAGCGTTCTTGGGGGTCATGACACAAATAAAGTTCGTCATATATAGCTTTTCCGTCCTCTGCAAATCCTTTGATTACGCCAATCTCTTGAAAGAATTCGCGCACATATTTGGATTCTTCGTTAGGCACTGGAACGTAGTGTGCGCCCCATGGATACTTGCTTACATTGTTAGAGCCCGAGGTGGAATTGCCACCAACTTTTTTTTCTAATTCTAGAATTTGAAAATCGGTAAATCCATTTTTTTTCAACCACCATCCCGCCGAAAGTCCGGCGATGCCACCACCTATTATGTAGATAGTCTTTTTGTCTTTGGGCTCGCCATCAAATGGCACAAGCGTTTTGTCGCGCATGGCGTGTCCCATTGCCATTGATGGACCCAGCCAGCGAATGGGAAAATTGAGTTTGGTTGAACAACCCGATAACCAATTACCAGATGAAAGAGACCAGAAAAGAGCGCCAGCACCTTTGAGGAAACTGGCTCTACTAATGCGTTTCGACATATTCGCCCCATTCTTTTTCGAATAGGTGGACGAGAGCTTGATTATTTAATTTGTTGACGCAGTGTACAGTTGGTTGCATGTCTTTTGGAAACGAAAGCATTGGCTCCATTGTGGCAGCGCTTATATAGCGCAATCCTGTTGGATAATCAAAGTCTAGTTTGACTGGTTTGTTGCTTGCCATAACATAACCCCAGTCGCCAAAAGAGGGAACATAAGCGTGATACGGAAGAGTCTTGTATCCGACTGCTTCAAGGGTATTGACCACGCACCAGAAAGAGTTTTTTGCATAATATGGTGAGGTACTTTGTATGACAAGCAGACCGTCTGGTTTGAGTGCCTTCTTCAAAGCCGCATAGAAAGTATCTGTATAAAGTTTGCCTAGAGAAAAATTGCTCGGGTCGGGAAAGTCGACACAGACAAAGTCAAATTGATTTTTGTTTTTACGCAGCCAGACAAAGGCGTCTGCGTTAATAATTTTCACTTTTGGATTGCTAAGCGAATTATCGTTCAGGTGCGAGAACGCTTTTTGATCGCGAAAGATTTTAGTCATCTGCTCGTCTAAGTCAACGAGGGTAATATTCTTGACGCTTGGATATTTGAGCAATTCGCGCACGGCCATGCCGTCGCCGCCGCCAAGAACAAGCACGTTTTCTGGATTTGCAATGCTCCCCATCGCTGGATGAATGAGCGCTTCGTGATAGCGATATTCGTCTTTGGAGCTAAATTGCAAGTTGCCATTTAAAAAGAGCTTTATTTCCTTGCCACCACCAGTAATGACTATTCTTTGGTACGGGGTCGAAGTGGAATAAATAATCGAATCCTGATAACTAGAAGCTTCTGCCATTGAAGTCAGCTTATCTGCAAATGCAAATCCACTTACAAGAATTATTACAAGTGATGCACCAGTCGCACGCAAAGTATTTAACCAGGGCAGCTCTTTTCTAAATAAATGAATTGTCCAGAGTCCAACTGAGACGTTGAGCAATCCAAATAGCATCGAAGAGCGAACCAGCCCCAGATGCGGCACAAGTACAAGCGGAAACAAGAGTGACGCAAGCAAGGCTCCGACATAATCGAAAGTGAAGATCTTTGATACCAGATCTTTGAATTCGAGTTTGTCTTTTAAAATACGCATGAGAAGCGGAATCTCAAGCCCAATTAAAATGCCGATTATACTTACCAGGCTATAAAGCAAGATGCGAAAATTTTCAACGTGCTCAAAAAGGAAGAATAAAAGAGCCGCCGAAATGCCGCCTATAAGCCCCACAATCAGTTCGACCTGAACAAATGTGAAAACCAATCGTCGCTCTACATATTTAGAAAAGTAGGAGCCTATTCCCATGGCGAATAAGTAAACGCCAATAACAGTTGAGAACTGTGTGATTGAATCGCCAAGTAAATAGCTCGCCACCGTGCCTGCGATTAGTTCGTAAACTAATCCACAGGTGGATATGACAAAAACAGTAATTAGCAAGGCGTAGGTCATTGACGCCTCTTAACCGTGCAGTGATGCAGCGATTATCTGACCCAGGGCTATGATCATGGCGCCAGTGGCGATTGCCAGTGGTAGATTTTTCTCTATGGTGATTTCCTTCCAGAGGTCGCCCGGAGTGATTTTGTCGAATACCCATGTCGAAAAAATGAGAATCAATAATCCAAGCAGCGAATAAACAATCGCTGCCACTAGATATTTGAATGAAAAGATTTGCTCCACGTTTTCCTCCTTATTTGTGTTGCGGTCCGCCGGTTGGCTTGGTGTGCGCTCCGGCTTCAAAATCGAAAAATTGAGTGCCTTCCTGGGCATTGGTAAAGAATAAAACCAGGATGGCAATTGCAGTTGTGATATAGAGTGGAATCATTTTTGCTTTTAGTGCTCCCAGCTAGCTTGACGATGAAACATAGGGTGAATAGTCGCTTTCCGACCAGCGAGAAACTTCGAAGTGACGCATATTGAACCAGCAGGCTACAGGCATTATGCTAAGCCAGAGAAAGCACCACATGAAGTTGGCATATGTGGGTATATCGCGTTGTACTTGCAAAGTAAAGTTGCGATTGCCTGGTAAGCGGAAGTCACCAGATTCAGTATCAAAGTTTATGTAATATTTTCCGCCAGGCACACCAGATAAAAGAATATTCTGACTGCTACTGCCCTCAGACCAGGATTCTCCGTCATCGTAGCCGTGATAATATTCGCAAGTGCGCTCGAAATAATAAGTGTCGCCAGTTTCATCATTTACAAGTTCGCCCGATAAATAAAACCAACTATTGTCGACATTGGCTTTCAGGCTTATTTCTACGTTAGCTTTGTCTTTGAGCAGCTCAAACACAGGTGTTGTAGTGTCGTTTGTTTTGCCATTCATAGTGAAAGCATACATCTGGTTCAGAGCTGTGTAGTTCATCGCTCTACCGGCGGTTACTACATTTAAACCAATGAGTATGACGATGAAAAAGACCCAGAGCAAGCGCATCACGTTCCAGGTTTGTAAATAAGGAGATGGCTGATTGGGAGCCACTCCCACTGGACCTGCCATGCTTTCAATTTTGAAAGCGTCTTTTATTGTTTTTAAATCAACATATTCGCTTTTGCTCCAGACCAGCTCGCGATTGTCCCATTCATTTGAGAGCATGTAAGGAGGATAAACATAGTCCGTCATCCAAACTTCAGTGTCGGTTTTTACTTTCCAATAAAATTCGCCAAATACATAAGCGACGACCGCATGACCGCTGTAGTAAAGTTTGTAGGTATCGTCTTTGAAATCAACTCTGCTAACAAAAATTTTGTCAAGTGCTGCCTTTGACGAGTAAGGCTTGTCTTTGAGCATGGTGACAAAGCTCCAGTGCCCGTTGTTGCGCGTGAGCCATCTGTAGCCATAATAAGGATTGAAGAGTAAATATTCTTCCCAGGAAAACCCAGATAGTTTGTCTCTGCGGACTACAAAGCCTATTACTTCCCATTCTTTGTCGAATAATTTGCCTCTGGTACCAAGTGGGATGATTGGGTCATATTCTTTTGTTTTGTCATAATACTTAGACAGGATGCGATAATTCTGGTCAGTTACATCAATAACGACTTTGCAGTTGGGGCAGGTTACAGCAAGCGAAGCGCCGGGATAATTGACTGTGATAGGTGCACCGCATCTGGTGCAGTCGAAATTCTTCGCTGAATATTTTTTCTGTTGAGGTGGTTTTGGAGTTTCAGACATGTTTCCAGCCTTCAATCTCCCTCAAATTATGGAATTTAAAATCGTCGAAATCTTGATAGCCACCAGCAAACACGCGTATTTCGTCCTTGGCGTATTCGATTGTGGCCATTTGAGTGTCGGGACCGGTCAAATCAACGCTCAAAGATTCGCGACCTTTTGGCGCGTTAACAGGCAATTCGCCTTCGCTTACCAAACACTTAACTTCGCGAATATCTTCAATTTCAAATAATCCGTTGTTTTTAAATTCGACCAGCCGACCGGGTTGTAGCGTGCTTGCATCATTGCGTGGTGGCGCCACGCTTTCATCCACCTCAAAACAGACGGCGTAAAATCCTTGCGCTTCGGCAAGCCATCCTTCTTTGTGTTTGCCTTCGGCAAAATACAAATACCATTCGTTCCAGAAACCATCATCGTAGGATACTTTCATTCGCCCAATGATTTCAAACGCCTTGCCTTTGTACTTGCCGGTGGTGCCGATTTGAAGTGGAGTTAGGTCATCTTGAAGCTCAGCCATCTTGCCCACCGCTTCAAGGTCCATGTCGTGCCGGACTAAGGTAGACCGGCAGTAACTGCACACAGCAAAAACGGACGCCTTCGATTTGAAGGGCACTGTCGCGCCACATGAAGGGCAAGAGAGGCTCAGCATTAAGAGATTCTCTTTAGTACTTCAGCTTTTTTGGCTTCGAATTCTTCTTTGGACAATATGCCTTTCTCGTGCAAGGCTTGCAATTTTTCTAGTGTCTTGAAGGGGTCTTCGCCACTATCGCCAGCGCTTCCTGAGCCTGAACCCTGATTGAAAGCTTGACTGATCATTTGACCAGCGCCAATTCCGGCTCCGATTCCGGCTAGACCGCCCGAGTTGGCAGCAGCATCTTTGATTGAATCTGCAGCTTGAAACTGTGCGTATTTTTTCAAATCGCCAACAAGATTCATGGACGATTGTTTGTCCAAATATTCTTGCAATTCTTCAGGCAGGGTGATGCTCTGAACATAGAAGGAAACCAGCCTCAGACCGTAATCCCAGAAAGTTTGATCCAGTTCTTTTTTGAGTGCTTCAGAGAATTTTTTCTGATTGGCAGCCATTTCGAGGAATGGAGTTTTGCCTTCACCAAGCATGGTGGCAATTGTGGTGGCAACAACTGCACGCAATTGTCCATCGCAATCGCCAACACTGTAATGCTCGCGTGTGCCACTTAATTTCTGGTAGAAAGTGCCGGGCTCTTCAATCTTATAGGAGTAGGAGCCGAATGCTCTCAGCCTAATTACGCCGAATTCTTTGTCGCGGAAAGTAATTGGTTGTTGGGTTCCCCAGCGTTGGTCAATTTTTTCGCGGGTGGAAAAGAAATATACTTCGGATTTAAACGGCGATTTGAACGCTTTATCCCAGTTGAGCATTGTGGTCAAAATGGGCAATGTTTGTGTGGAAAGCGTGTACTTGCCAGGAGTGAAAACGTCGGCAATGTTTCCTTCGTTTACAAAAACAGCCATCTGTGACTCGCGCACAGTTAAGACTGCTCCGTTTTTGATTTCACGGTCTAATGTGGGGTAACGGTAAGCCAGGACGTCATTGTCCTCTTCGACCCACTCGATTACTTCGATAAATTGCTTCTTGAAAAGGTCAAACATTGTTATCTCCCTGGCTGGCGCCTGTAAAGATGAAAGGAAGGAATGACCTAACAGGATACCACCAAACGAACCTTATATATGGGATTTTTTGATTAGATCGTTTAATGTCAAGTGGTGCGTGGCTGAATTACTGAGTCATTGCGGTCAAAACCCTGAACCGAGGCAGTTGTGCTATCCAAATCATAGCCGAATTAAATCGTGTAATCAGGAGTCTTTATTATGAGCAGTAAAATCACTGTGGTATCGCTAGCAGTATCACTTTGTTTACTAGGTGGTATTTCCAGCAATCAGCGAGTATTCGCTAAAGATGTAGGAAAAGCAGAAGTTCCTTCACAAGCCGCAAAGGATATTCAGGCTGCCACCAAGCCGGGCGCTGGTAAGTCTAAGCATGAACCAACAAAAAATGATATCGAACACGCCAAGATTCAGCAGAAGAAAGCCGATAAGGCGATGATTGAAGCTGTAAATCAGATAGATGGTGTCAAAGTTAAGGCGGACACTTTTGAAGATGAAGAGGCTAAGGACAAAGGTTTTCAGCTTCATGATTTGAATCCAGCCAAATATATTTTCAAGCCTGTCACAGACATGCAAAAGCGCGTTATCCACTTAGAAAAGCAGATGATGCGTCTGGAAGGACCTATTGCTGGCTTGCAAAAGCCGATGATTGGTCTTAGAACTGACATGGTTGATATGTCTGGTGAAGTTAAGGGTATGCGCACTCAGCTAAATGGCGTGAGTGGCAACATGACTTCAGTAGACAAACGTTTAGGTCACGTTGAAGGACAACTGGACAAGATTTATAAACCTATAACTGAATTGAAACAACCAGTTGTAGACCTTGCGCAACCGCTTGGTGGAGTGGGTTCACAGCTCACAACGCTTAAATCAGACTTAAGAGAATTGAAGGACGTTGTTAGCTTAACCACTACTTTGATACTTATTGCCATTGTTGGATCGGGTCTTCTTATATGCGTAGGAACTCCAGTTGCAGCCCTTTTTGCTTATAGATACAGATTCGCCATTATGGAAAAACTGGGCACCAAAAAAGACGCTCAGATTATGAAAGAAGAGACTGGTAAAGGACAAAGCCAGGAAACATCACATTCTGTAGCTTAAATAGCCTGAACCCAGACTATCGCTTTTTAGATTGGACCGGAGCTTTGAGTAACTTCAAAATTTCTGGTCTAATTTTGTCCGCTACTTCAAGCCGCTTGAGCACTTGCCATGCAAGTCCAGAATTAAAAATAGAATCGGATGCCTTACCTTCTTTTTCGATTGCTAGCATTAGATGTTCTGGTTCAATATTTTTACTATTTAACTCTTCCGCTTCTTCTTTAGCCATGGCGAAAACGCGCTTAGTGCGAGGTGTGTAAATTAGTTCGCTAGCGATTGAATCAATCTCAGTTCTTCCAAAATCGGGCAATTCTTTTCTCAGTCTGCCCAAAGTGACACCAAGACTCTTCATCACTTTGGCAGCAATGCTTGTGTTCTCGCTCAGTATGCCAAGTAAAACATGATCGGTGCCTATGAATTCATAACCAAGTCTGCGTGATTCTTGATGTGACTTGTCTAACACTTTTTGCGCTTTTTTGGAAAACTGGCTGAAATCAATTACATCCGGTTGAGGATGACGCATAGACTCGCGCGAATCTAATTCGCTGATTGTAAGCCAAGCAAGTTCTGCCGGCGACAAGTTGGCGCATTTATCCAGCGCCAAAATGAGATGCTCAGTACTTATGACCGTACTTCCGCGGTCGTGAGCTATGTCCCAGGCGGATTCAAGAATCATGCGAGCGTCTGTAGTGAAGATGGAGTCTGGTTTTTCGCCATTCTTGAGACCCTTTTTGCCGTTTTTCTTAATCTCGAGTGCAGCTTCTTTGCCCACATCTACCATTTGAATTCCGAGCGTTTTAAAAAGTTCGACGATTGGCAAGGCTTGCGATTTTGGTGGCGGTTCGAAATCGAATCCTAAAGTCGGATCGGTTGGCGTTTTGTGTTGAGTTCTGATGAACAAAATCAAAGCGTCGTAAATCTGGTCAAGCAAGCCTTGATGCTTGAGCACACGCCAGAGTTCGCTCAGGTGCTTGCTTTCTTTCTTTTCAAGTATAAGTCCAAGCAAAATATGCTCAGTGCCAACATAGCTTTGTTTGAGACTTTGAGCTTCTTGGCGCGCATACTCGAAAGCCTTTGCCGCAGCATGAGTGTATGGCAATTCGATTGTTAGCGGATTTGTGTCTGGAGGCTTGACTTGTTCGACCAGTTGACGCGCGTTTGCGATCGTTAAGCCCCGTATTGCAAGGAAGCTGGCTGCAAGCTCAGTCTCCTCCGCGATAATGCCAAGAAAAAGATGCTCCGAATCCACCGCGTGGTGACCCATGCGGCGACATTCTTCCTGCGCTAGCAGAATTGATTTAATTGCTCCTTGGGTAAAGCGCTCAAACATAACTAGCCTTTTCGCGTAACTCTAATTTACCCGGCCACTTATTTCAACAAACAGATTAGGTTTGGCGTTCCATATGACTAGCTGAAACTTTGTACTTTTTGATCTGCTCTTCATTTAGACCCAAAATTTGATCTAGAAAATCTTCTTCATCTAATACATATCGATAATAAGAGTGTCGTTGCCACGGTTCTGCACCGGCTGAGGAATGATCGCAAAGCATCATATCTTCGCGCGATTTTTTGTATTCAGTTTCGCTCAAAACTTTTTTTTCAAGCAAAGCTTCTCTGAGCACTTCCATTTCTTGGCAAAGACTAAAGACTGTTTCTTGCAAAGCCTTAATTTGCGCTTCCATCATTTTGACTGAGCCATTGGCTTCAATCATGAGAAGTGTACTTCTTCTCACATTTTTGGGAAGTTGGTTTATGAATTCTTCAGGCTCCATTGCCATGTCCTCGCTAAAAGTGCTAGTACATGGTATCACATGCGGTGTGCCTAATTTTGCGGTCCGCCTTGAGGGAAATTCTGAAATGGTTGAATTTGTCCCAAGCCATTTGGATCGGCTCCCTGTAGTGGTTGCATCGGCTGTCCTGGCATTTGACCTTGTTGCATTCCATCGGGCATTGAGGGCTGTTGACCGGGTTGCATACGTTGTTGATTTTGCTGCCATCTCTGACGACCGCCTCTGATGCCGCCGCGACGTCTACCGCCCATTGGTCCTTGACCCATACTATTTGGATTCCCTACCCCGCCTTGAGCTTGTCTTTGTGCTCGCTTCTGTTCGCGGAAAGCTTTTGCTTGTGCCATTTCGTTCTGGTCTAATTGTCCATCTCCATTGGCATCGAATTTTTTCATCATCTTTTGACGCCTTGCTTCTCTTTTAGCCGGATCGCCGCCTTGCCCCTGCCCCATGCCAGGTTGCATTCCCTGTCCCTGACCCATGCCTTGTCTCATGCGATGTCTGCGTCCGCCCCCGCCGCCACCCCAGGGACCACCCGGGACGCCTGGTGCTGTTTGAATAGAGCCCGGATAACTCCCTGGTCCAGGACTCGGAGCTGTCGGGATCGAGCCATCCGAGTTGCCTTGAGCGAATGCTGCTCCATTCAATGTCAGACTGGCTGCAACCAGAGTAAGAGCCTGGCGCAAGATGCGTGTGGCGCCGAATTTTAAATTGATAGGCATAAATTTATGAGTCTCCGAGAAACCAAGTAACCAGATGCCACCGGCACCTCTACTTGTAAGACGTCAGAGTAAACCAAAAAGTTCAATTTAATCGAAAAATTTTATTTTTCGTTTTTGCCGCCAAGTGAAACTACGATTTGGTCATCGATATCTTGCGGCAGATCGTATTTTTCGAGTATCTTGCATAAATTTGGGCTTTTGCATTGCAATATGCCCAAAGCAATATGACCTGGACAGACTATGGAATGATTTAAGGTTTTCATTCGGCGCTTCGCCTCCTTTAATGTTTCAAGCGCGCTTGGAGTCAATTTAACTTCAGTGGTCGGATAGATACTGCCTGTTCCTCTTGTCTTGCGCACGTCCATTTTTAATTCGTTGACTTGCAATCGATTATTAAGTAGAAGTTGTACTACCTCATCTTCGTGCCATTCAAGTAAAGCGATGAGAAGATGCTCTACATCAGCAATTTCGTGACCGAACTGTCGAGTTATTTCCAGAGCACGAAAAATTATTTTGAGCGAATCTAAAACAAAGTAATCTTTCAAATTGTTTTTGTTTAAATATTCAAATAGTGCTGCCGGTGGTGCATACTCATGGGCGCCTTCGAGTAAATCTTCTAAGCCCAAATTGAGCAAAATATTTATCGTGGTCAGGTCCATAGATAAAATCAAGTAGCCAAGCAGGTCTGTAGGTTCAACTAAATCTTCTGCTTCATTGCTTGCAAGCTCAAATATTTCTTTGACCATATCACTTAAATAAAGTATTGAACTTCCACCTGGTCCTCTATCTTTTAACCTATTTAGTTCATCTTCAAGTTTTTTGATGGTTACTCTTCGCGACACAAACATAGATGAAACTTCGTTAGATGTTTCTTTGATCAATCCAAGCAAAAGATGCTCCGGCTGGATTTTGGGATATCCAAATCTCCATGCCTCTTTGTGCGCGTTTTCAACTACACGAATTGATGTCTGCGAAAAGTTTTCAGGAATTGTTCGTTCAGCATTTTCAGGAATATATTGACGCTTTTGTTTGACTTCAGTTGCAAGCGTGGGATTAAGGATTTGAAGTATTTCAGCAACCCAATTTTGTTTGATGCCTAGCTGAGCAAGTACTTTTGAAACCGTGTCATCTTGGGGCATTTTGGAGATTGCAATTAAGATGTGAAGTGGTTCAACCTGCGTTTTACCATACTGTCTTGTCTGATCGTATGCAATTTCTAGAAGTTTTTTTGCGTTGTCTGCAAGCGGAATCTCTTTGTTGCTCTTTTTCTTTCCTCTGCCCGAAACCACTTTTAAAGCCTCTCTTGCTTCAAGTAAATTGAAATTTAGTTCAACCAACTTATCAGAAAATTCTGAACTAGCCATAGCTAGTAAACTTAAGAACAAGTGTTCGGCTCCTATGGCAGTATGATTCAGCAAGCGAGCTTCTTGTTTGGCGTTTTGGAATAGCAAAACGGTTTCATTCGAAAAATAATCTTGCATGCTAGCTGGTGCTTTGCTGCTTTTTGATTTATTTTGAAAGTCGTTAATTCCCTGATGCTGACTGATCTTATTGGCGTGCATAAGATGACTTGGACTGGAAAGTAGTTCTTCAAATTTTTCTTGTTTGCCTGACTTGCAAATTAGTTCCCAAGCGAGGCAACCGGCGAATCGTCTCCCGGCTTGAGCGATGGCAGAAAGAAAATGTATACTTTCCACATAGTCAAAACCCGAATTTTTAGCTATTTCGCATGCAAGCTCATACACACAAACAAAGCCTTCGGAAAAAACTGTTTTATATTTAGCCGTATAGGGACCGCGCTCATATTTTTCTAAGATTAATCTACTCAGCTCGATCGGATTTAATCCGATTTCTTCCAAAATTCTAGATGTCACCGAATTTGGTGCCCGCGCTAAAGCAAATAGCAGATATTGAGTTCCAACTTTGCGATGTCCATGTTTTAGCGCAGCTTCCTGCGCTGCTTCAAAGATCTCGTGCTTGTTTTTGAGTTTTTGAGCGTCTACCGATTTTTTCCAGGAATCACTCAGGTCCGGATATTTGGGAGGTGCGTCATCAAAGGTTTTGATAAGCATTTTTTCAAAGATGCGATCAAGTTCGGTATCAGACACGTTCACAACGCTGGCTGGTTTTGTTTTCTTTCGCAATTCTTGAATGGCATCTATTCGATTCTCTTTGTTATTTGCTAGAAACTCTTCAAGCAAATCTTGCATTCCAGTATTGCAAATAATCTCCCATGCAACACAACCATCGAATTGTTTTCCGATTTTGATAATTGCACGAAGCCAATCCTCACCTGCGATTTCATCAGAATCGCGCTTGGCGGCAATTTCTTTGGCGCATGCTGCAATTAATGGAATCGATTGTGTGTACATCATTGCAGTCTTCATCTTGAGTGGACCGCGACCAAACTTTTCAAGTAATATTCTGTCGATGGCGTTTGGATGAAGCCCAATTGCATCTAGCGCCTCGCATGCCACTGTACCTGGTGTACGAGCCAATGCATATAACAAATATTGTGTGCCAACTTTATTGTGACCGTGTTTAAATGCGGCATCTTGCGCGGCTTCCAATATTTCGTATTTGCTTTCAAAAGACTCGGCAGAAATCCAGTCCAAAACCGGATCGTCTTTTCTAACTGTGGAATTTAGGGCTGGAGCTGGCTGTACTGGAAACTTTTGTAAAGGAAAAACTTTTCTTTCAGAAAGCATTCTTTCAACAATCTTCTCAAGATCGGCGTTTTTATCCAAAAGATTTTTTAGTAGTATTTGCCATGCTTGGAAGTTCGTCTTTTTGCCTATGCGAACGAACGCCAAAAGAATGTGTTCATCACCTATGAAGTTGTCACCACATGATCGTGCGCATTCAAAAGAAAGCTCTAAAATGCTTTTTGCATCATCTGAAAAAGGTATTTCTTGAGGGACATATCCAGTGTGAGGTGGGAATTTTGCTTCCAACTGAGATCTCAAATCTAATGCGTAAATGCCAAGCATCCACAATAATTGGGCCCCTAAAGTCTGAGAATCAGACGCAAATGCAAGTAAGATGTGTTCGGGGCCTATAAGGTTATGACCCATACTTCGGGCTTCGAATTGCGCGGCTCTAATGACGTTAGAATTTGCCCTTGCGCTTTCGAGATCAGTTCGCCTTCTTGCTTTGGTTGGTTTATCTTTTTTCTTGTGAGGAGTGCGAAATTCTATGTTTCCAAACAATGTACGAATCTTGTGTTCTGGACCTGATTTTTTCAATAATTCCCAGGCATAAAAGTTTCCGCGCTCAGCCACGCCGTACCATTCAAAAGCAATAAAAAGATGCTTGGGCAGAACGAATTTTGAATTTAATCGTTTTGCTTCCTGCTCACTTCGAACAATAACGATTTGCGCTTCAGCACTTAGCTCAACGAACTCGCCTTCAAGCACCGAATCTTTGGTCGGGTGGTCAGCTTGAATTGCCGAAAACAACTGCTCGTATGTTATGTCAATGTCGGCGAATTCGCTTGCGAGTTCTTTATCCATTCGCTTAAAGAGCGCAAGCAATAAGTGTTCGCCGCGCACTTCGCCATGCCCCATGGACTGAGCGATTTCTTGCGACAGAACGATGATATCTCTAGCTTCTGGTCCAAGCTTTTCGAACATCCTTCCATCTTTACATAGAAGATTAGGTTGGGCAAGAAGTTCACCTATAAGTTGTGAATTGCGCAGAGGTTGTTCATGCGTAAGCAATAAGCTGAAACCCGCACAGGTTCAGCAGGTATTAAAAACGCGCAGATTATCTCACATCAGCCAATCCGACGCCTGCTCAGCCTGCGTTTACAGGCTTGCTTTTATTAACTCTGTAGGGAGCACTTGCAGCACCATCGCGTGAGTCGTTGGACTAGCGGTTACGGTCTGAGCACCCTCGCCACCAGCACTATTGCTTTTGCCACCAGCCACGCCATGCGCATTGCGCAAATCATTCAAGAATATATCCAACAATTGCATGTATTGTGCGCGAATTTCTTTTTCAGTACCTGAACCATCTGTGGTATCAATTGAGGCAGACCAGGTAACTATTGGCACCACTTTGGCTGGCTGGCGATGGAGGTCTACATCGTCTTCCAGCACAAGTTTCAACGAGTTTAATTGACGCGTGCCTCGCAAGGCAAGCTTCGATTGGTCGTTGCCGTAATTAAGCAGAAGCTTCAATTTAGGCGCACTCTTTGATGCGTCAAATGTTACAGCTTCGCCACTTAAGCGGTTTTGTGTGAGCGCGCATAACTCATTATTCAAGGCTAACACTTCTGAATCTGGCTTGGTGAGCACGCCTGAAGGATTGACTACCCACGGGCCAATGTCTTGAATATTGAGAGAATGCAGTCCTTGCAAACTTCCACTTTCGGTAACTTGAGTCTGTTTGGGTTGCAATAAATAAATGCCCAGAATCAAAAAGAGGAAAATTAACATTATCGCTTGCGCTGGTGCTGCTTTCATTGCTTATCGCTTTTGCGTCTCCTGTGCTAGTCCACCACTACTATTGATAGCGAGACAAGATAAACGCCGCCTAAAGAAGCTGTAAATGTATATAAAGAAACTATCAAAACCGCAGAACATTAAGGGTGATGGCTTCTTGAGATAGGCGTTCCGATATAGGAAACGAAATAGATTCTTAAAATGGAAATCGTTTCCAGATCCTTGGCTACAATGGAGCGATGCCAACAAGAACCCAAGTTATCAGAGCCGCCGACGTTTTAGGTATTGGAGCCTCAGGGCTCTGTGCCATCCATTGTCTGGTCATGCCTTTCGTCATTACAGCGCTGCCTTTCCTGGGAACTGGCGTTTCGGAAGAAGCAGTGCATTGGAGCCTTGCTGGATTCGTCGTCACCTTCTGCTTTATGGGCATTTTGCCTGGCTATTTCCAGCACCATAAACACCGAGTGCTTTATCCGATGCTTTGCGGTTTGACCCTGGTCTTGCTTGCTACTTTCTGTTTGGAAGAAGCGCTTGAATTGCCGGTTATTACCCTTGGCAATGCGCTTATCATCACATCGCATTTTCTCAATCGCAAATATATGAAGTGCTGCGCGAGTCAGCGTTGCAGCTCCTAATCAAACTTAGTCTAGCTCCAGAGCATGCGTTGAGCAACGCTTGGTCCAATGCCGAAGTATTTGTTCAGATCTTCTGGATTAGATTCAAGCGCAATCACTGAGCCCGGACTTACGTGCTCATTCCAGGCGCGCTCGAAAGCTTCGCGTCCTTTGGCTGAGCGTGCAAGTAATGCTGGAACTGGATGGTAAGACGAAATGTAGGGCGTCAATTTACCTTCCAAATAATGTTTGAAATAAATTTCGGGTTCGATTTCACCTGCCGAGTACTCGTATTTTGGTATCACATAAGGTTGGCTGATGACGGGCATCATCACTTCCTCAAGCGAGCGTGCGATATTTTTTGCTGCAATCGAATCGAGATTTTGCATTTGCACACGATAGCTGTTTTTGCTAACTTCGGATATTTCTATTTGGTCTGTAGAAATTGATCTGGGTGCGAAATCACACTCTTGCAACGCTTCAAGTGTGGCATCGAGCATGCGCTTTAAAACTGTCATTTGATCTTCGCGCACAATCAATTTGTTTTCTAGTTCTTTATTTAGTTTGCTAGCCGATATCCGTGCTACCAAAAATCCAAGCCCTAGAATGATTATTACTGGTGTAATAGCAGCATTTGCTGGCATGCCAAATGAAATTATGCCAGCATAAGTGGCAAGCGAAGTTGCAATTGATGCGATACTCCATGCCATTCGATCGTTTGAGCGTTGCACAATTAATTGATGGCGATGCTCGTCATAATTTTGATTATGCTGGACAAAAGGCGGACTCAAAGACAACTTGGGCACCGCAGTAATTTCTAAAGAAGGAGAGGGAGTGTTGTGATAAGGTTCTCCAATTTTCCATCTTTTGTATACCGAGTCGCGTGCAATAGCTCGCTCTAGCATTTCTTGATTGAACTCGTCTTGAGAGGCGATAATTTCATCGGCTTTGAGATTTGAAAAAGCTGGATGCATCCGTCTGATACCACATTCAATATTGTCTTGAAATGAAAGTCCAAAAAAGTCTTTGTGTTTTTTGTCGAATCTATTGAAGTCGTTCAAACCTTTTTCCATTTGCGGATATACACAAATGATGTCCCAATTGTTTGCCACTTTTAGCTGATAATTTAGGTCTTCAGCTCCATTTTCAGACTTGCGCAAAGATCTGCCACGTAATTGTTTGATACCAGTACTGGTGGTAATAGCAGTAAGGTCAATGAGAGTATTGAGCGATGGACTGTCCCAGCCTTCTCCTAGGATTCCGCGGGTTCCAATTAAACACTGGCTAACGCCTCTTTCAAGAAGGGCCGTGACAAGCTTGACTGGATGCTCGATGCCTTTGACGCTCATTCCTGAATGAGGAGTGTCTTTGAATTCGACAGGTCCGCCTTTGGCCTCGCGTTGCACTTTGCGCATCAAGCTTGGGTCTATGTGCAATCTTGAGCCGGTGACCAAAATGGGGTGAACAAGCATTGAAATGTTGTCTTTGAGCAGTGTTTCAAATACAGCTAATGCCGCTCCTTCAAAATCGCAAACTATGGCCGCGCGCAATTTACCTTCTAGATTTTTGTATTCGTATGACAAAATTTCACAACATGCGTTAGCTTTGCTCGCGCTTAATGCTAGAGTTTTGTCCACGGTCGAAGCGCCCACATTAATGCCTGTTTCAGATAAGTTATAACCTAGCATTCTCAAACTTACTTTTAGTTCTGACAAATAAGAATGCTGCATTTCGTCTGGACTGATTTTTAAATAGCGAAGACAAAAATCTTCAAGCATTAAGAGCCAATCACTAGTTGATGGCTCTTGCATCACGAAGGAAGATTTGTTTACTTGAGAGGGCAATTCTAGCTTATTGCGCCAGATTCCTCGACAGATTGCCAAGGTTAACTGTTCATCGTCTTGCAGAAATTCTATGAAATGATCCTTTTTGAATTCGACACTTTTGCCATAAAGCCAACCTTTGAAAAGTTCACTCTGACTAAGATTAGCAATTAGTTCGTTAAATCGTTTTGAATGATCCTGCAAGAAACTCGCTTCGTCTTTTGTCGGTTTTGTGAAATAGACTAAGTCTTGATAAGGCGCAAGGCTGCCGTCTTTAACAAGGGCTGGAGTTGGTACTTCGTAGTCAATTTCTCCCACTAATTTTAAATATCTAGATTTTTGTTGATTCGATTTTCCTTCAGGAGGAGTAGCTGTAAGCCCGATGATTAGTGGGTTATCTAGATACTCGATTATTTTAGAAATAATGCTCGCCCAATATTCGGTAAGATGGTGGCATTCGTCTAGAACTATTAGTCCATAATTTTGTTCTTTGAGCGATTGTACGAATTTGAGTGCTTTTGTGTGTAATGCTTGCTCAAGTGTTAGGGTGTCGATTAGGCGGCGACGGGCTCTGCGCTTGTGTCTTGCCATTTCTTTGGCGTAAGCTTTGGGATTGTAATCGCGCATTTGGTCTATGCGTTCTTGATCGCCATTTATTTCTTCGAGCCAAGATTCATGGGCTGATTTAATTATTAATTCCTGTTCGCGCTCAGGTGTAGATAATGCCTGGTAAGTGTGAACCGATATCGGTTGAGGTTTTTTTTCTGACTTGCCAATTACGTCAGATGCCGCAATAGTCTTGGTTTCAGGGGAAATGAACAGTTCCAGCTTTTTGATCCACTGATTCTGGATTGTTGTATTGGGACACAAAACAAGGGTCTTGATTTTTAAGTCGCAAATTAGTTGCAAACCAATAATTGTTTTGCCTGCGCCAGGTGGTGCGACAATGTTTAATTCACGCTCGCCCAAAGCTAGCTTTTCATGGGCTAATTCGATTATCTCTGTTTGGTATCCGCGCAGCGGAAGCAAAAAGGATAGTTCTTCGAACATGACTTAGTTCGAAAATCCGAATTCTAAACTGATATCTATTGATGGTGCCGAATGTGTAAGCGCTCCTACCGAAATGGCATAAACACCGGGAATCAAATAGTCTTTTATGTTGGATAAATTGATGCCACCAGACAATTCGAATTTGGCTTTGCCACCAGTTAAGTCGATACAGCGTCTAATCATTTCTGGCTTCATGTTGTCGAGCATGATGATGTCTGCTTTGCAATCAAAAGCTTCTTTGACTTGAGTTTCATTTGTGGTTTCGACTTCGACAACTACACCAGGATATTTTTCGCGAGCTTGTTGTACTGCTTTGGTTATACTACCTGCCACCACTAAATGATTGTCTTTAATCAAAACCTGGTCATAAAGTCCGAAGCGATGGTTGGTCCCGCCTGCGATTTCGACTGCCATTTTTTCAAAAACACGCATTCCGGGAGTGGTCTTGCGAGTATCTAGAATTTTTATGTTCAGCGGCAAAGCTAATTCGACATATTTTTTAGTTACTGTGGCAACACCGCAAAGTCTTTGCAGGATATTGAGTGCCAGGCGCTCACCAGAAAGCAGTGCTCGTGCATTGCCTTTGATAGTGGCTAAAGTGGTTGGAGCGTTTTCGATTGATTGACCATCTTTTGCAATCAGTTCTATTTTTACCGAAGGATCGAATCGTTTAAAAATTTCAGGCATCAAATTAAGTCCTGCGACGACGCAGTTTTGTTTAAAAAGAAAACTGGCTGTTGCAGTTACGTCAGCAGGAATGACAGACTCAGTGGTGATATCCAGGTGGTCTTTGCCCAGATCTTCTTCGATGAATAAATCGATTGAGCGTTTGGCTAAATCTGAAATTGTCGTAGTGATCATTAGAAATCGGGTCCAATTATTTCAAGATTGGGGCGATTGGCGCGAAGGGCATTGACGCCCTTGACACTGACGCGGCTGTCGCGCATTTCGATAAATCCAAGTGCGGGTAGTTGTTCTATCGTAGTTAGGCAAGCATCTGTGACAGAAGTGCCGCTCACAAATAGAGTGTGCAATTTGCTCATATTTTTGAGATGAGCAATACTTGCATCACTAATGGCTGTATCGCTCAAATAAAGCGTTTGTAAATCATTCAGCGAGCTAATATACGCCATACCAGCATCGGTAATTTTGGTGAAAGACAAATCTAGATAAGTGAGTGATTTACAGTCTTTAAGCTCTTCAAGACCTTTGTCTGTAATGTCTTTTGGCAGCACAAGACTTTGCAGGGTTGCAATTTCTTTGAGATTTATCAAGCCACCATCTGAGATATCAGTGTTTTTCAAAACTAGGTGCTTGAGTGCTTTTAGCCCAAGCAAATTGCGCAGACCTTTATTGGTGATTTGAGTCTGCAAAAGCCAAAGTGTGTTGAGTTTAGAGAGTGGCTCTAGTTGAGCGATATGGTAGTCGGTGAATGGAACAAAATCGAGTCTCAGTTCGATTAGTGAATTTAGCTGACTGACAGTTTTGAGCATCGGCTCGGAAAAGCGAGCAGTGGACAAATCGAGACTGTCGAATGTTTGCAGTCCGGTCAGTTTCTCGGTCAAAATGTCATCGCGGATATGCCCCGATACAGCTAAGCCAAGCATTTTGTTTGCCGGTGTGTTTGCTGTGAATTGTCCCATGGCGTCCCCTACCCATTTACGTGTGTGGGGGAAATTGCGGTCGGCTAAATAAAGACTGCCCAGTGAAAGTTTGTCGGGAAAAGTGATTTTTGTTTCCATCTTATTTATCCCTTTTTAGGTGACTTTGCCGATTTTGCCGGCGCTTTAACTTCATCTTGAGGAGCGTCTGGATCTTCGAGGCGCTTGAATACCGGACCTTGATTGCGAACTTTGATACCAGGTTTTAACAAGTCGAGTATGCCGTCTTCTGGTCTGTCACCAAATATGGCGACATCATCATCATTTCCTATTTGATACCAGATATTGGCAGCTAGTTTGGGAGTAAAAGGGTACATGTAAATGGCTGTGCGTTTAAGCACTTCAAGACAGGTAAACAGTACTTCTTCGCCTTCTTTTTGCTTGCCCTCTTTGAACAATTTCCAGGGCGCTTCATCGTTCATGTATTTGTTTGCTTCATCAACGATGGCAAAAATAGCGCTCAAAGCTTTGCCGAATTCCAGATTCTCCATGTGTTTCTCAATAATGGAATTGAGACCATTAGACTGAATGCGAAGGGTGTGGTCGGGGTCTTGATCCGGTATGATACCACCGCAATTTTTTTCGATTAGTGTAAGCGTCCTATTGAGCAAGTTGCCCAAATTATTTGCAAGCTCTGCATTAGTGCGTGCAATAAATTGTTCTTTGGAAAAATCACCGTCACTGTCAAATGGTGTGGCAGCAAACAAATAGTATCTTACTGCGTCGGCACCAAATGTTTCAGCTAGTGCAATTGGATCGATTACATTGCCTAATGACTTACTGATTTTTTGTCCTTGCACAGTGATAAAGCCATGTGCGAAGACCATTTTGCAAGGCTCTAAACCAAGTGCCATGAGTAGTGCCGGCCAGTAAATGCTGTGAAATTTATTGATGTCTTTGCCGATTAAATGCAAATCGGCTGGCCAGAATTTTCTAAATTTGTCCATGTCCTGCGGATATCCAACGCCGGTTATGTAGTTGGAGAGTGCATCTATCCAGACATAGATGACGTGTTCTTCATGACCCGGTACAGGAATGCCCCATGTAAGTGCGCTTCGTGCGCGGGTTACAGAAAAGTCTCCTAATTCTGGATCGTTTAACTGATTGAGAATTTCTTTTTTGCGGCCCTCGGGTTTGACTGCGTCTGGGTAAGCAGTAAGCCACTTGTTGAGATTTTCTTTGTAGTACGAAAGGCGAAAAAAATAGTTTTCTTCTTCTAGCTCTTTAGGTTTCTTCTTATGGTTTGGGCAGGTGCCATCGTCAGCCAAATCGCGCTCACGAATGAAGTCTTCGCAGCCGTCGCAATAAAGACCAATGTATTTGCCTTTATAAATATCGCCCGATTCTACTAATTTTTGAAAAATGTATTGAATTGCTTTCTCGTGTTCAGCATCGGTGGTGCGAATAAAATGGTCGTATGAAAGATTGAGACTATCCCATGCGTTTTGAAATTTCTTCGACATCATGTCGCAGAAGGCTTTGGGGCTCATTCCCGTTTCATGCGCTGACTTTTCAACCTTGGAGCCGTGTTCGTCGACGCCGGTTTGAAAATAAACTTCTTTGCCGCGCATGCGGTGATATCGAGCAACAATATCCGCTGCGATTTTTTCATAAGCGTGCCCGATGTGTGGAACTGCATTAACGTAATCGATAGCGGTCGTCACATAAAACTTCTGCATAATTATTATTCTTGTGTTTATTAGGTCGTAGTGCGGTTGTAAGCAGAGTATAATACATTAAAACGCAATCCCATGTAACAGCGGTCACCAGTATGGATAACAAAACAAAATCAACCAAGCGTAAAAAGTCTAAGTCCGATACCAGTTTGAGTTCGTTGGACCAGTTTGAAAAATTCCTCCCACTTGAGAACAAGACCATTTTGCTTGGTGTTAGTGGTGGCATCGCCGCTTACAAGGCATGCGATCTTGCGTCACTTCTCAGGCGCGCCGGAGCCGATGTTCATGCTGTTCTCACCCCTAACGCCAAAGAATTTATTACTCCACTTAGTTTGAATACACTCACTCGCAACCCCGTGCACTGTGAGCAATACGAGAACGGCGGAGAGTGGCGACCTGAGCACATTGAGTTGGCTAAAAAGGCAGATTTGATTTTGATCGCTCCAGCCACAGCCGATGTAATTGCCAAGCTGGCCACGGGAATTTGCGACGACTTGCTCACCACAATGGTCCTTGCGTCCAACGCAAAAGTGATGGTGGCACCAGCAATGAACCCAACAATGTTGGCTCATCCCGCTACCCAGCACAATTTAGATATTATCGAGAATCGTTATCGCTATGACATCATTCCTCCCGACTTCGGCGAGGTCGCCTGCGGCGATACCGGGCAAGGCAAAATGGCTTCAGTCGAGACTGTGACAGCCGCTGTGGTAGCCAAGCTTCTGGCGCACAACACGCTCAATGGCAAGTCGGTGATCATAACTGCTGGTGGTACCAGAGAAGCGATTGACCCTGTTCGATTCATTGGCAATCGCAGCTCGGGAAAAATGGGTATCGCTATGGCTGATGCCGCTTACAACCGCGGTGCCGATGTGACTTTGGTTTCAACCGTGGCTGTGAGTCGCGATTACCCGGTCATCTTGGTGGAAACGGCACAGGATATGCAAGAAGCTGTAGAACTAGAGTTCGACCGCTGCGACGCTTTGGTGATGACCGCTGCTGTGGCTGACTTTAGACCGATTATGGTTTCCAATCATAAAATCAAGAAAACAGAGTCGGAAGATATTGTGCTTGAATTGACTAAGAATCCTGACATTCTTGACTTGCTTGGGCGTGTCAAGCGCGATGATCAGGTCGTGATCGGATTCGCCGCAGAATCAGAAGGCTTGTTGCACAATGCTTCCGACAAATTGAAGCGTAAAAATCTTGACGTAATCGTGGCTAACGACATCACCGTACCTGATATCGGATTTGGCAGCGATGACAATGCTGTAATTATTTTGTCTGCCGATGGCGGTAGAGAAAACTTGCAACGCATGCCAAAACGCGCTATTGCTGAGCATCTTTGCGACATCATCGTTTCGCTCTTACGCGACAGAGAAGAAAGCGAAGACGCCTAATTAAGGTATTAATTTCAAATTCGTATAAACTAAAGCAACCAAATTGCGGGGAATTGAAGATGGCACACAATAATGGAAACCATGCAGACAATGACAGAGAATCGGGCGCAGCCCCATGGTTCTGCGGTCTTCTGCTTGGAGTTGTGGGTGGCGCAACACTGGCGTTTCTGACTGCACCAAAATCGGGCACAGAGCTTCGCCGAGTAATCAAGCGGACAACCAAAGACGTTCCTGAAGTAATTGGCGAATTCGTTGACGACTCACTCGACCTGTATGCTTCAGCCCTTAACTATTGCCAACTGCTCATGGAAGAACAAACAAATCGGATTCGTCGTGCAGTTGCCGCAGGTAAATTAGCTGCTGCAAAAAAGCGCGAGGAGCTCGAAATGGGAGAACACGCCCATATCCTTCCTTTCCAGAGTGTAGAGCATAAATAGAGGCTATATAGTGGACGCTTCCCAACTGAGCATTTTCATTAATCAGGCGATACTTTTTTGTTTCGGAACATTTTTTGTAATTGCCATTTTTATGGCGGTGCCGCTGTATAAGTTGCTGGACCAATCCTCTAGAACGCTTGGAGCGACCGAAAACTTAATTAACACACTCGACAAAGAGCTTGGGCCCACGCTTCGCGAAGTAGACAATGTACTTGTGAGCGTGCAAGAAATTAAAGCACTAGCTGAGCGTGGTATTTCTGGAGTAGGGACAAAAGTTGAAGATGTCACAGGAAGTATAGGCAAAGTCACCGAACAAGCGAAGTCTCAAAGTTCAATTTGGAGCACTGGTCTTATGACCGGGTTGAAAGCTTACATAAGCGGGCATTCAGAGAATCAAGAAGACGATTCGGACAAGAAATCGAAGAAGTAAAGGAGCATTTTATGGCTAGCAATGGTGGAAGATTTTTAGAAGGACTGGTCGTAGGTGGACTTTTCGGTTTTATCTTCGGCATTCTTACTGCTCCCAAATCAGGTTCTGAGATGCGCAAAGATTTGGCTGACAACTCCGAAGACCTGTACAAGCATGCAAGCGACTCATTGCACGATTTTCGTGGCAAGACCGAGCACGCTATTGAAGATTTGAAAGCACAGAGCGATCAAGTAATCAAAAAGGCTTCCAGCACTGTGCAAAATACCAAAGACCAGATGGCAAGCCGTCTACAAGACATGGCAGGTAAAAGCACCAAAGTGCTCATCGACGACGTAGAGTCTGCAACATCAGGCGGTTAACGGCGGTTAATAGCGGCTAATGCCTCGCATAAACAAAGCTCTCGCCCTCACCGGATATTGCTCTAGAAGAGCGGCTGAGGATCTAATTCTCGACGGTCGCGTTCGCCTAAATGGCAAACGAGTGACTGAGTTGGCTGTTGAAGTTGATCTTGCAACCGATGTGCTCGAAGTCGATGGCACAGTTTTAATTAGCAAAGAATACACTTACGTAGCTATTTACAAGCCCCTTGGTGTAGTGACCACCATGTCTGATGAGCGCGGAAGAATGAATGTAAATGAGATTTTGCCGCCCAAGTTCAGGCATCTAAAACCAGTAGGACGTTTGGACAAAGATTCCGAAGGTCTGCTTATCTTGACAAATGATGGCGACCTGGCGCAACAACTCACTCATCCACGTCATAAAATTTGGAAGACCTATTATGTAGAAGTGAAAGGTCAGCTCAAAGAAAGTCACCAAAAAAAATTGGAGACAGGAATTCAGTTAAGTGAAGGTAAAACCTTACCAGCCAAAGTGTTTGATTTATCCAATCATGCTACTTCAAATATCAGTGCCTCATCCTTTTATATAGCCATTTCTGAAGGAAGAAATAGGCAAATAAGAAGGATGTGTTCGCAACTTGGATTTCCCGTAGTTAGGTTGGTCAGAGTTGCCATTGGTAGGTTACAATTGAAACCAATGGTCCCCGGAAAATGGCGAATTTTGTCAAAAGAAGACATAGCAAGTTGTTTTCAGTTCCAGGAAAAAAAATCCGCTAAAAAGCGGGAACACTAGAGTAATAGATCTTGGAAAGACTTCGCTAAGGTAATCTAATTTTGGTAGGCACATACTCAGTCAATTCAGGCAAATTTCCCGACTCCAACATCATGATCGAGCAAATTGGACAAAAGCTAAGAAACGCCAGAGAAAGTAAGGGTTTTTCACTTGGTCAAATTTATGACCGCACCAAGATTCCGACCAATCACCTTGAGTCTATTGAGAATGGTCGTTTTGACGATCTGCCAGAGCAAGTTTATGTAGTTGGATTTATCAAGCGTTATGCTGATTGTGTTGGGCTGAATGGTCAAAATCTAGTTGACGAATATCGCAAACAAATCGAAGCCTTGAATGAAGAAAATAACAAAAAAGGTATTTTCGGCATCAAAACAAACAAGTCCACTGTCGCTCAGGCTGCACCTGTTCCTCAAGCGCACATTCATAAAACAACTCGCGTGGCACCACCGGCGCCTAATTTCGCCAACATGGTCTTTTATCCAGCCATTTTGATTATTCTGCTGTCCGGTCTAATTAGTTATCTTTTTTATTACCAGCAACAGCAATTCGCCATGCAGCAGGATCCATCGGTTAATGCATTGCGCGAATCAGCCTCTAGATTCAACACGGTTTCAAGTGCGAACCAGGCCACCACTGCTTCTAACCAAACTAACACTGGTACTCCAGCCGCTATGCCAGGCAAAGGCGACGCTCAAGTCTCGCTCACCGCAAGCCAACACGTATGGGTCGAAGTTAAATCGGTCGGAACTGGTGAGTCACTTTTCACTGGTTATCTTGAATCTGGCGATCGTCGCGAATTTACCGATGCTCAAGGTCTTAAGGTAAGAGCCGGCAATGGAGCCAGTCTTAATGTCGTTAACAACGGCAAGAACGAAACTTTTGGAACTTCAGGTCAGGTTGTAGACCGCGTTTTCATGTCTAGTAATCCACAAGCAACTTCATCAACCGTAGCGGGCGCAACCACTACTGGTGGAAGCGTGCTTGGAGCCGGAGCTGAATTAACTCCCGCTCAAATAAAAGCGGCTAAAGCCGCCAAAGCTGCCGCTTCTGCCAGAAAAGCGAAGTCCACTGCATCTGCACGCCGCACAAGTGATGTACCGGATCGTTACGTTCCAGGTGAGGGCAAAGGATCAATTGGGGCTCCTTACCGCTATACTGAACCAGAAAGCTACTGACAATCCGAAAAAATTAAGGCGGGCTCATGCTTAATCCAGTCATAGGAGTGGTTACTCTTGGTTGTCCCAAGAATCTAACCGACACCGAGGTAATGCTCGGGTTACTCAAAGATGCCGGGTTCAAAATCACATTTGACATAGACGAAGCGCAATTCGTTTTGTGCAACACCTGCTCATTTATTGGTGATGCGCGCAAAGAATCGATTCGTACACTGGTCGAACTAGCAGACAAAGGCAAAGAACTAATTATTGCTGGCTGTCTTGCCCAACATTTCAAAGAAGAGCTGTTGAACGAGATTCCAGAAGCTCGCGCTGTGGTGGGGACGGGCGACATCAATCAGATAGTTAATGTCATTCGAGCTGTAGCCGATGACTCCTCGCTTCGCTTGATGCAAGTGAGTGAAACACCAAACGTTCCCGATTATTCTTCAGAAGAAGTGCTACCACGGGTGATGACAGGTATGGGGGCTTCTGCTTATCTCAAGATTGGCGAAGGCTGTGACCATAGCTGTTCTTTCTGCATTATCCCGATGTTGCGCGGAAAGTTTCGCTCTCGCTCGATTGATAGTCTGGAAAAAGAAGCACGTATTTTAGTTAAAGCTGGTGTCAAAGAAATAGTTTTAGTCTCGCAAGACTCGACCTATTACGGCATTGATCTTTATGGAAAACTGGCTCTGCCACAGCTTCTAGAGCGTCTGCATAGTATTGAAGACTTAGAATGGATTCGACTGATGTATGCTTATCCAACTGAAGCTACTACTGAGATTTTAGAGTCGATTGCAAAACTTCCCAAAGTGGTTAAGTATGTCGACATCCCGCTTCAGCACTCACACAACGCAGTGCTAAAATCGATGGCGCGCCCGCTCAACCCAGAGCGTGTGGTGAAAAAGATTCGCGAAATAGTGCCTGGTGTAAAAATTAGAACAACGCTTATAGTCGGCTTTCCAGGCGAAACAGAAGAGCAATTCGAGCACTTAGTCGAGTTTGTCAAAGAACATAGATTCGATAGACTTGGCGTGTTTGCTTATTCAAAACAAACCGAAGTGCCAAGTGGCAACATGCCTGATCAAATCAAAGAGTCAGTCAAAAAATCTCGTCGTGCTCAGGTGATGAAACTTCAACACCAAATTTCGACTGAGTTAAACGAAGCAATGGTCGGTCAAGAAATCGATGTATTAATCGAAGGCTTTGACGAGCAGCGCAAACACTATATCGCCCGCTCGCAATGGGACGCACCAGGCGTAGACAATCAAGTCTATATTCAAGAGCCAAAAAGCGAATCTGAACCAACTCCAGAAGTGGGAGAGATTTGTCGAGTACGTATAATCAAAGCTAAGCCGTATGATCTATTTGCCAAAACGGTAATGACTAGCGTCAATTTGCCAAAGCCCCAACTTGTGCTTGCTTCGAATTAGTCAACAAAAATGATTTGTCCTTTCTGCACGAAAAATGACAGCCGAGTACTTGAATCCCGCTTGACGGGCGAGAATTCGATTCGTCGCAGACGCGAGTGCGAAGCTTGCGGCAAAAGATTCACCACTTACGAGCGTGTGGAAGTCATGCAAATGCTTGTGGTTAAACGCTCTGGTGGTCGCGAACCATACGAGCGTGAAAAACTTTTATCTGGTGTCAGTCGTGCCTGCGCTAAAACAGATGTGTCCGCTGCCGAAATAGATGACCTTGTAGATTCGCTTGAATCGGAACTTGCCGCTCAGGGTAAGCGCGAAGTGCAGGCTGCATTTTTGGGTGAGCTTGCTTTGAAACGCATCAAAAAATTGAACGACGTAGCCTATGTTCGATTTGCCTCAGTTTATAGAAAATTTAGCTCTATTGACGATTTTGTTTCTGAGTTGAGCGCTTTTCAAGTGGATCCCCAGGTCATGCAGGACTAATATGCACATATATGAAGCATTGTTGAAGCCCGACTGGCGCCATATACCGGACAGCTATACTTCGTGTTAGAATTTCTCGGTGCATATATCGCAAATATGCTCGGCGCATTGAGCCCGGGCAGCAAACACAAGCTTGGAAGACTATGAGCAAGATTATCGCTGAAATCGAAAAACCTTTATTGAACACCAACCTGCCTCTAGTTGAAGTGGGCGACACAGTCAAAGTCTTCGTCAAAATTATCGAAGGCGGCAAAGAGCGTACACAAGGCTACGAAGGCTTGGTTATTAAACACCGTGGCGCTGGTCTTGGCGAGACAATCACTGTTCGTCGCGTCTTTCAGGGTATTGGCATCGAGCGTGTATTCCCGCTCCACTCACCTCGTATTGAAAAAATCAAAGTACAGCGCAAAGGTTCCGTACGCAGAGCCAAGCTCTACTACTTGCGTAATCTCACTGGTAAAGCCACCAGAATCAAAGAAAAAGTGGGCGCCAGAAAAGAGGAATCAGCTTCCAAAGCTGCTCCTGCTGAAACTGCTGCCAAATAAATCGGCATGAAAAAAGGTGGTCCTCGTACCGCTTTCCAGCATCTCCTTGAGCTGGTCAAGTGGGTCGATATTGTCGTGGAAGTGCTCGATTCTCGCATCCCGGTCTCAACTCGACATCCAAAATCGCGCAGCCTTTTTGGCAATAAGCCCCACTTGCTCATTTCCACTAAAGAAGATATCGCAGACGCAGATCGTGTGCGCCTGCTTTTCGACCAATCACCTGTATTGAAAGACGAGCGTTGTTTGATGGTGTCGCTTAAAGGTGGCGATAATCCCAAGCGCATCATCAAAGAATTTGTACACATGGGCGAGGCTGCTCAAAGGAAATTAGCCTTAAAAGGCTTTCGTCCACGCCCAGTGCGTGTTTGCATCGTTGGGTTGCCAAACGTGGGTAAATCCTCACTGATTAATTGGCTGATCGGCAAACGCAGCACCCGCGTCGGAAACCAGCCTGGTATCACGCGCGGAACGCAATGGGTGCGGGTTCATCCTCAAGTCGAATTACTCGATACACCAGGCATTCTGCCACCGGTTGCTTTTCACCCGCTCACTTACGAGCGTCTTGCTATGTTTAATCTTGTTCCCGAAGCTAAATACGATTACGAAGTGGTGGCACAAAAGGCATTTGAAGATTTGCGCCAGATATATCCCAATTTATTGGCCAAAATAAGTGAGGATCTTTTAGACCCAAGAGCTGGAATTGCGGAGTTTGCAAGGGCGCGAAATCTGGTAATATCTGGAGGAAAGCCGGACGTGGCCCGTGGCGCCCAGATATTTCTGGCTAATTTGAGAGACGGCAGACTGGGCAGAATAACCTTCGACCGGTTGGCTAACGAAGAAAATCAAGACAATTCGGAAGCACAAGATGCCTGGCAAGACGAAAGTCTCTAAAATTAACGACCTGCTCAATTTTGATCGTGATATCAAATATGGTGCGGGCGGTCAATTGCGTTTAGACACTATGCGTTTGATTGGTGTAGACGAAGTAGGGCGTGGATGCCTTGCTGGACCAGTTGTTGCATGCGCTGTCGAATTTACCGATTTTTCCAACGATTGCGAAGTGTGGAATTTACTTCATGCCTTAGACGACTCGAAAAAACTATCTGCATCTGTTCGTCAAGAAATTAGTGCTCACATAAAAGAACACGCAAGATATGCTCTAGGTGAATGTAGCCCCATCGAAATCGATAACATGAATATCTTGAATGCAAGTCTGCTTGCCATGTTTCGTGCTCTGAAAAAACTGGACCCTCATATTTCAAGCACAGTGGTTTTGGTTGATGGCAACAAAAAAATTCCTAAGTTCAAAGGTAAACAGCACACCGTGATTGGTGGCGATGCGCGCTCTGCATCAATTGCTGCTGCTTCTGTTGTAGCGAAAGTCTATCGCGATGCTTTTATGAATGAATTAGCTCAAAAACATTCTCAGTTCGAACCATATGCCTGGCATTCAAATAAAGGCTATGGCTCCAGAACTCACCGAGAGGCTATAAAGATACATGGCACTACAAAATGGCATCGTATGAGTTTCAACTTAAACTGGGACGATAAAGATTCAGATAATACAAATGATGGCACTGGGTATGATTGCGAAAACTAAAGGGCGGTTTTAAATTCGATGGAATGGCTTTCAAACGGTGAAATTTGGGCAGCGCTCTTTACCTTGACCGCGATGGAAATCGTGCTTGGTATCGACAATATCATTTTCATTGCTCTGCTTGCCGAGCAGCTTCCAGAAGAAAAACAAAAAATGGTACGTCTGGTGGGACTGGGTCTAGCTATGGTTTCGCGCATCGCGCTTCTTGCCTCGCTTGCCTGGGTAATGGGACTTACTAAGCCTTTGTTCACGCTTGGAACTGAATTTTCCGGTCGAGATATTCTTCTTTTGGTCGGCGGCTTATTTCTTATTGCAAAAGCGACTAAAGAAATTCACAGACGTATCGAAGGCGAGGAAGAAATTGATCCTTCAAAGAAAAAATATCCTTCGGTTGCAGGCACTCTCTTTCAAATAATGCTTTTAGATCTCGTCTTTTCACTAGATTCTGTAATTACCGCAGTGGGCATGGCAAACCAGTTGTGGGTCATGATAGTAGCTATAGTCATTGCAGTCTTAATCATGATGATCTTCGCTGAATCTGTGAGCAAGTTTATTCACGATCATCCGACTATAAAAATGCTTGCGCTTAGCTTCTTGCTTTTAATAGGTGTGTTTCTCGTTGCAGAAAGCATTGATCATCACATCAATAAAAATTACATCTATGCGGCAATTACATTTTCACTCTTTGTCGAAGGTCTGAATATCGCCTCCGGCAAGAAAAGGAAAGTAGTCGAATATCACTGATGTCTACGCTTGATTCTGATAGAAATCCCAAGTTTGCAAACGGAATGCATTCTGATAAGTTTCATCCAAACTGTTACAAGCAGGTCGCAATTGATACTCCTTATCCTCGAGTTGTTTTTGCTACTCAAGATGGATACATCAAACTCATAAAAGAATGTCTGCGCCTTATGCCTGAACCATTCAGTGTCATGTATGTGCTGATTCGGCCAATTGTGGGAGTTGAAGTTGGAAGATATATGAGTGAAGAACCGTTCTCGCGCAGAGAAATGGATGCATTTCTGGACGAATATGGTCACTTCTTCGAGCATGATGGTCGTCATCACATTTATTTCATTTCTGATGACCCTGGTACGTTTCTTGTATATGACCATCACGACATGATTTACGCGTATGGTCAGCAGGAGAATTTTCTGAATTTGTTACGCAACAAGAATTATTTGGAAGAAGAACCAAGAGTCGAGAATCCTCACTATCACGGCTTTAATCACGAGCATCGTGTGGACGAAAGACATCTGTTAGCCTCGCGTCAGTGGACTCGATACGATTTAGAGAGCATGGACGATCCTTAATTTAGTCGATTCCACTTTGAAATCTAACAACAGATCCAAGACGTGTTTTTTATTTTCCCGTTTCCCGGGCCACGTGGCCCGGGAAACAGGAAAATAAATGCAGACCGCAGAAAGCGGAGCGCGGACCGCAGAAAGCGGAGCCTTTTGCGTTTAGAGATACAGAAACAAGTACGCAAATTTATTCGGGCTTTGCAGATTCAGCGTAGAGCATTTTCAAAGTATTTAAATCGCGCGGGGAGACGCCGTCCTGTACTATCAATTGGGAATGCATGATATCTTCGGGATAGCCTGAGTGTCCGTTCAATCCAAGAGCATGTCCAATTTCGTGCAGGCAGATATTGCGCAATTGGCGTTTGCCGCGAGCGCGCCCGCGCTCGAACGGATCGATAGTGAGTAAAGTCATGCGAGCTTTTAAAATACCTTGGGCACCACAGATGATACTGGTGTTTCCAGCTTCGGCAGACAGTGCTTTGCTATGCAGATTATCTGTCCATGTAACATCCATGTCGGACTTGTCTGGGCTGTCGACAATTTTAAAACTGACAAGACTATTTGATTTCATTTCCCATTCATCTAAGGCAGAGCGAAAAGCTTCGTCAAAGTCAGTCGAATAGCCTGGTACTTTGCTCCCTGAGCCAATATAGACTGGTATAGGCATTTTTTCACTTGCCCATTTAAATACACCATTTGGTGTAACTAGGCTTAAATATTCACCCGGAGCTTTGGAAGCAAGCGCTTTCTTTTGGCTTGCTAACTGCGATTTGAGTACGTCCATTAAGGCAAGATACTTTTCGCGCTCGTCGCTTTTGGGAGCCAGTGCAAAGTACTTGTCATAAGATGCAACAGCTTTGTCGAGCTTGCCGATGTTTTGATAAACACGAGCAAGATAAAGCCACGATTGATAGTCTTCTGGAGTTGAATCTGTGGCTCGCTGCAAAATGGGCAGTGCAGCCCAGTTTCTTCCCGCGTCATACAAAGCGATAGCCGATTTTAACTCTGGATTTTCAATCGCTTTTACAATTTCTTTGGCGTCGAGTCTAGATTCAAATGTGCAATGGCAAAGCAGAGCCAACGCCACCAAAAAAGTCTGCGCAATAATTTTATGAGATAACCGCAGGTACGCCACCATCGGGACCTGGTTTGGTATTTCTAACGATTTTTTCTTCAGTGGCACCGGCACTCATCGATGTTGGTTTAGCCAGGGTGTCGATGATATAGTCGACTCCAGTTACTGTAATTTGGAAAGCACGTTCGCCCGCTTCAATTAGACCTTTTTCGCGTAAATACCAGATGGCATATTCGATTTCTGCCATGTCGTGAATGTCGAGACAGTCCATCATCATTTTTGCGGAGCTTCCGCCCGATTTTGGCTTTTTACGACGTTGTTCCAGAAGCAAATTCAAAATTGCCAGACGCAATTCGATTTCGTTCCAAGAAATACCAGCTTTGGGAACTTTGTAATTTGCAAGTCCCTGACGCGGCGCTTGAGCTTGTTGTTGTCCGGGCATCGGAGCTGCTTGTGCTTCGGCTGCTCCAAGCGTCATATCGTAAGCGGCACGCTTGCCTTCGTCAGAAAGTGTGCGCCAGGCTTCTGTGATAATACGAAACTTTTCAGCATCGCCAGACTCGGTGTTGTCTGGGTGATACATTGCCGCAAGAAATCTATAAGCGTATCGAATAATAGTCGGGTTAGCATCGCGAGCAACTTGAAGTAATTGATAAAAGTTTTGAGCCTTTGGCGCGGCCTGTTGTTGCGGGGGCATTTGTCCCGGTTGTCCACCTGGCATTGGCTGTCCGGGTTGGGGACCGCCTGGTCTTGGACCTTGCCCGTAAGGAGGTTGCCCGCCTGGGGGTTGTCCGCCTGGAGGTTGTCCGCCTGGTGGTCCTTGAGGTGGTGTCCAATTCATTTATTTATGTCCCCTTGAGTAGGCTCGATGCTATTACTAACCGCTGGATTTCGGAGGTGCCTTCGTAAATCTCAGTGATTTTGGCGTCGCGCATGTAGCGTTCCGCCGGGTAATCAGTTACATACCCATATCCACCAAAAATCTGCACGCATTTCACTGTGGCTGACATTGCTACTTCAGCAGCGTAAAGCTTGGCGTGAGCCGCTTCACGACTGAATTTTATGCCTTTGTCTTGCGCCACTGAGGCATGCCAGGTGAGGAGGCGGGCGGCGTCAATTTGAGTTTGCATGTCAGCGATCATGTGTTTGATTGCCTGAAACTCGATTACCTTTTTATTGAATGCAGTGCGCTCGTGCGCATATTTGACTGCATGGTCTAGAGCGCCCTGGGCAATACCGACCGCTTGGGCAGCAATACCGATTCTGCCACCGTCAAGAGTTACCATTGCCACTTTGAATCCGTCGCCTACTTTGCCAAGCATGTTTGTCACTGGTACTGGCGTATCTTCAAAAATTGTCTGGCAGGTAGATGAGCCTCTGATGCCAAGCTTGTCTTCCAATTTGCCAAAAGTGAAGCCGGGGCTGCCCTTTTCTACAAGCAGCGCAACTAGACCTTTATGTTTAAGCGACTTATCCGTTTGAGCGATAACAAGATAAATGTCGGCTTCGACACCGTTTGTGATCCAGTTTTTAGACCCGTTCAGAATAAAGTGATCGCCCTTTAGTTCTGCCATGCAAGTTGCAGCAGCAGAATCTGAACCAGAGTTTGGTTCGGATAAACAAAAGGCACCTAGTTTTTCGCCTTTACACATGGGTACGAGAAACTTTTCTTTTTGCTCTTCAGTACCGAAAACGTCAATTGGTGCTGCGGTTAGTGAGACATGGGCAGAATAGAGGACAGAAGTTGTAGGACAAGCCTTGGCTAGTTCTTCCACCGCGATTGCGTAGCAAACGTGGTCAAGACCAGCCCCGCCATATTTCTCTGAGAAATAAAGACCAGTGAGGTCAGTGGCACCTAAAAGCTCCCAGTTTTCACGAGGAAACCGATGATTGCGGTCTATTTCAGCCGCTTTGGGGGCGAACTCTTTTTGAGCTAGTTCGCGCACTGATTCCTGGATGAGCGCCTGTTCTTCACTTAGCGCAAAACCTAAAGGAGTGTCGGTATAAGTAGAAGTTGGAGAGTCTGCCAAAGTCAAATTTACCTGCCTTTTGCCTAAAATCTGAAGGCATAATTTTATCACCTTTAAATATCAGGTAAAATGCTTATGGCTGTGGTGAGCACGGCTTGGCGAAACATTTTTAAGGAAGGTTATGGGAGCTGTCAAAGTAATTCTGGTTTCTGACCCGAACGCCACGCCCTGGTCGAAAACTGATGAGTTCGAAAATAAGGATATAACAATTATCCAGTGCGACAGCGGCTTTGCGGCTATCGACGAGTTGGCGTCGTCGGGCGCTGACGCGATAATTACTACGTCCTGGCTGCCAGACATGAGCGGCTATCGTCTTTGCAGCCTAATTAAGTCAAACGTTCGTACTATGTCGATGCCCGTTTATTTAGTCCAGACCGAAGAACCCAATCAAGAAAGTTTTTCTATGAAAGTGGCTTTGGCGGACGATGTTATTCCGATGGAATTTTTGCTTGAAGAGGACGACGCACTTGAACATCTTATTGTTCGCGTTCTCGCCAAAGCCGAAGAAGTGGGCTGGCAGTCGGAGAAGGCTAAAAATATTTTGTTGCAAGGCGCAAGCTTCATTTCTGAAAATTATGCCGATAGTTATGGAAAAGTAGTCGACGTTTTGATTATTGAGCGACTGGCAAGCAGACTAACTCGAACACTGATTGGTCTTGTGCACAACAAAGAAGAATTCGCTCATAAGTTTTTCGAGCTTCTAAGTGTGCTTATAGAGCCAGACGTGCTTGGTTTTGTATTTGGTAGTGGTGAGACATCTTGGTCTTTGGTTGAAGTAAAAGGCGAGTTGTCATCTATTGCATTCAATGGCATAAACGACCTGGTCAAGCGCCGTTTGAATCTTGTAAACGACTTGCGTGTGAGCACCGCCGAGAATATCATTGAAAAAGGTGGCAATCCACTAAAGCACATGGAGATTCTGCCTATTTCTGGAGACAGCGGCGCTATCATCATCGGTTTTTATACGAAGAAAACAATCGACACAAGCGCTCGCAAATTCTTGAGTCAAATGCAAATTCAGTTGCAGCCTTTGTTAAACGTTCTTTCAATGCAAGAACAAATTGTAAGCTTGCGTTTAGAGAACGAACAAATGCGCAACCAACAAGTAATGGCAGCTTCAACCGATGCATTAACTGGACTCTATAATCTCGAATTCTTTATCGGATTTTTGTCGCAACAATTGCAATTTTCTTTCCGTCAAAGATTGCCTGTAGGACTTGCAATCATAGACGTTGACCAACTATCAAAAATAAACGAAAAATTTGGTTTTGAAGCAGGTGACTACGTCATTAAAAAAGTTTCCGAGCGTCTTACAACGATAACTCGGGCAAGCGACTTGACTGCTCGCTATGGAGGCGATCAATTTGCAGTGGTACTGCCCAACACAGATCTAGCAGGCACAAATATTCTGGGTGAAAAAGTGCGACGCTCGATTGATGAAATTGTACTGCCTCAGTTTAATGGCGTGACACCACCCAAGGTGACAGTCTCAATTGGATGCGCCAATTTCAATATGGACGATTTAAATCCCGAAACCATTATGCGCGATGCAAAAATGGCTCTAGTAAAGGACAAGCAGCGTCTTAATTTTGAAGTATCCTAAAATAGTAGTTACGTCAATTTGCTTTAGCCTGCTCTTGCTTGAAGCTTGCGTTGCACCAGCATTTGCAGCGCTTGAACTAAAATATGATATGGATCTTGCCACCAAAGGTAAAACTGAGACTTGCGAAAACGTCTTGCTTCTTGGAAAAGACGCCATTATAAATTCGAAGCGAGGCAGAAATACTCTTATTGATATCGCCAATAAACAGGCCGATTTGATGGGACCAGAAGTTGGCGAAAAACAATACTTGCAATATTCGCTCCATTCACTTGTGGCAATGCAAGCAGCTATGCTTGGCTCAAAAAAAGACGATTTTGCCGCAGCGTCGTTTGCTGGATTGAGGCGACCTAAAACTCCATTGAACCCAGGCATCAAAGTGACCGAGACCGGTAACAAGATTGAGTTTACTTATGATGATAAATCTTATGTTGTTGTCGAGTTTGGCGATGCTTTTCCTCGTGACTATGAGCGCATGATGGAAAAGGTTTATATCTTTTCTTACAGGCTTCATCCCTATGTGCGGACCGAAATTTTGGCTCGAAAAAAATATGTAATTTCAATGGTCATAAACGATCTTAATGGCGAAGATGGTCTTATCACCACTCTTAAATTGAAATCGAAGAATGAAAATGCTGAAGAGCCCAAAATTCCAAGCGACTTTCAGAGAGTCTTCAACAAAAACTCGCCTATTTATTCTCTGCAAAAAGTAGTGATAGAGCCACAGACCTTGCCTGCGCTTCCAACTAAAGAAGCCATTTTTGAAAAGTCTAAAAAACTGATTGACGAAAAGAAGCCAGTCGACGCATTCTTGACCATGATGGAATACGGCTTGACCACAAGCGATCAGGCAATTGCAGAAAATAAAGTTATTCTTGATGTTGCTAAAAAAGATCCGATTGTAATTAAAATCGCTCAAAATATCGTGCCCGAATCAGAAGCAAAAGCGCACGAAGCCTTGAAAGAACTCAGCTCTATAGATCAAAGCAAACTTGAAAAAGGGTATTTAATCGAGATTTTTAAAGCAGATATTGAGGAACAATTAGGTCAAGATGCCTCGCCTGAATTTGTTAAAGCATTGAGCAAGAATCCCTATATTACTGGTGCCTACAAAGATTTGGGTGACAATTTCTTTGGACAAAGCGATTTTATAAATGCTTGGGGCTGTTATGAAATGTTCAGAAAAATCCACGCCAAACATCTATTTATTGCCGACATAGAAGAGTCAGAAAAAACCTTGGAAAAAACTTTTCCCGAATGTTACAGCCACTAGCTCAGATTAATTTTGAGTCAATTACCAGATTCCTGGCACACAGCGAAATCGAGTATTTTGCGCTATATAGAAGAAAAGATAATATGGGGATAGGGGCTAAGACCTAATGGAGGCTCGATTGTCACTACCTACGGTGCGTAATTTTCACCAGGTCAACGACTGGCTCTATCGCGGTGGACAGCCAGATGAGCGCCAATTGCAAGAGTTGTACGATTTTGGTATTCGAGCAGTAATCTCATTTCGATTCAGAGATTCTATGCGTGAGTGGGAGGAAGCCGCTTGCAAACGCGTTGGTCTCAAGTTTTATGCGATGCCACTTAACTACACGACTGTTCCGCGAGCAAAACACGTTGAAGAGTTTTTCAAGATTTTGGACCATCTTGAAAATAGAAACGTTTTTGTCCATTGCTTTCATGGCTCAGATAGAACCGGTTTATTAATCGGCATCTATCGAATCGCGCGTGACGGCTGGACTTTCAAAGACGCCTACAAAGAAATGAAGGCATTTGGATTTCATAGATTCAGAATCAGACCCTTTAAATGGGTCTTGAATCAATACTACAAAAATTATTTAAAAACTAAAATTTAACTTTCAAACTGTAGTGCTCAGCGGAACAAATACATCTACCGCACCGGGCAGTACTGTAACTATAACTGGTGTCGTACCAAATTCATCACCGTCTATAAGAGTGGCTGGTTGGTCGTCTTTGTGGACGACTTCATTCACTGGATCTTGAGGCAGCGGTAGCGCGCTTGAAAGTAATTGAGGGGTGCTCAATTCACTTATTGCTTCTATTTTTACTGATTTAACATCAAATGATTTATAGGGGGTAGTATCAGTCTCGGCGCTGCCTAAAAACCATGCGCCAAATCGCATCGCAATACCTACATACTCGTCTAGATTTTGAGGATCTAAAATGAGTAAATTCAAATTGCCATCGCGTAAACTACTTGCATCGCCACGTTGTCCAATGCCCATCTCATGCGGGTTAGTGATAAAAATTGCCGATGCATCGCAAACGATTTTATGACCGTCTGCCTCGATTGCAAATCTGTATGGACGCCCGAACATTGCCTTCATAAGCGGTCTTACATAGCTGAACATGCCATGCGACCCCTTCTCCATTTTGCCTGGCTCAGTCACTGCCATGGCAACTGGTCCCACTGCAAAGTCGAGTGCAAATGGCGTTCCGTTTGCTAGCCCCATGTCCATTGCAATTGTTCGTTTGGTTTCAATTGCCTTAAGCGCCAGGGCAAGCGCATCTTGTGGATTTTCAGCTTTTAGACCAAGCGTGTCTGCAAGTAAATTTCCTGTTCCTGCTGCGATAATTCCAACCGGCATGCGCTTATTTGGAAAACTAATATTGTGTTTGGCAACGCGTGCAAGTACCCGTCCAACTGTGCCGTCACCACCCATGGCTATGGCTCGACTGGCGCTGGACATCTGCTCATCGGTCACGTGCTTGATGTCGGTAAGAATTGACGGCTCGCCGGTCAATTCGCTCAAACAGTCAGAAATTGAGCCCATTTCTTGCGAGCAAGACTCAAACGAACCAGCCTCTTGGTTGCAAAATACAAGTGTAGTCAAGGTTTTTTCTCCCAGTGCTTCCGTGGTTTATTTAGCACAGATGCTAAAGTAAGATTGAGCACTCTGGAGCGCGTTACTTTGTACACTCTTAATTTGAAAATCGTGACTGCCCTTACTTCGGCTCTTTTGATGAACGTCTCAGGTGGAAGTGCTGCTCTAGCAAAGACCGCACTCAATTTTTCTAGAAGTCCTCAAGTATTAATTTCACCGGATAAAACATGTGAAATTCAAAATTTAGTTGATGCGGCAAATAAAGACTACAGTTTGTTATATGTAGAGGCGCCGGATGAGCTTCTTTTGATCAGGAAAAATGCAAAAAATAGTAGAACCAAACTTCTCAAATATCATAGAAATGTTGATGTCTTTTGGGCTCCTGACAGCAAAGCGTTTGTCGTAAATGATTGGAAGGAGAATAATTATTGCGATGCCTACTTATATGATTTGCGCAGCCTACCTAAGCCAACTTCCTTGAAGCAAAAACTGATTACTTCTAGGATTGCGGAAGAAGAAAAAGCCTTAATAGCCAATAAAGAATATAGCTATGTTTTTGCAAAAGAGTGGCATAATTCTGCCGAACTTCTAGTTAAAGCTTCCGGTCACTATTTTTTGGAGAACAAAACAGTAGCTTACACACTTTTTTATCTCTGGGAAATGAAGACAAATAGATGGAAATTGCTTAAGAAGGAGTCGATAGAAAACCTTGAAAGAGACGTAATTAATATGAAGCAATTCGGGGCTTAATTGGTGATGTTATTGCTTTGTTATGGCGCTTTTGGTTCATGTAAACACTGCTGAAAGTGTTTTTCAGAGTCAGACTTTAGCCTGTATTTTTGTTGTAATGACTTTATGGCGAAACAAGTTGACATGGGTGAGAAGATTGCGAGGCGATTATGGGTCTTGTTGTCATTCATTGTGTTAGTTCTCGGTTTTCTGCTAGCCGCGTACTTATATTCAGAGCTTCCAAAGTTGACTGGGCCTAATGCTGGAGAAGGAGCGATAGTTTTACTTGCCTTAATTGTTATGTTGATATTGCCATTAAATGCGGTGGCATTAATATTCTCGCCGAACAAAACAGATCAACTAATACCTTGGGTGGGTGCGCTTTTGTTGATCTGGGGTGCTCCGATTACATCGGCTTATGATTGGATTCCAGAAAACCTGCGCTCAAAAGTACAATGCGTGGAAACTATTCTGGCACTGTGTTTAGCAGCTTATAGTTTGTATCGGGGTGGAATAGCCTTTGTGACCGATTATGAGTGAGAGCCGAAAGAATCAGCTTCGGAAAGTTAGCGTTATACTAGTTGCAAGGCCATGGGTTGACCTGAACATCTAGCCTTTTCATAGCAGCTATGATCAAGTCCCAACTGTGCTTTCGGTAGTCCTTGGCTCCAGGCAAACTACCAATAGAATGCTCCGAAAGAGCGATGATGCGTCCGTATGGCCATGCAGGCACCGGAAGGTTTACCAGAAACTTCTCAACTTCTTCTACCGTTTTAAACGTCTTTTGATGCCGGGGTTTGCCCCAAGCGACGCTAACTTCGTTGTCTCCGACTGTGATATACGGATTGGCCCAGTCGGCAG
>JACCDG010242231.1_pt1 | contig 107572 bp, 99 predicted proteins | sample 7442471 | NCBI WGS metagenome assembly JACCDG01 (sample SAMN15323444, study PRJNA562643) | freshwater metagenome | isolation source: river surface water | place: USA:Blue River Watershed | collected 2017-08-17
GGCAGATGTTGCCCATGCAGACCAGCAGGACTTTCCGTGGCCCGGCCACCGTCGCGTCAGACCTTGCCGCCGAAGCTCTGGTGGTCGTCCAGATCCAGGACGTCGAACCACGAGGCGATGTCTTCACGTTGGGCGCCGGCCGGGGTCGAAGATTGATACTCGGACATCCTGGCCCGGCCTCCGACGGCCGAAGCCGTCCGGCGCTCATGGAAAGCGCTGAACGCTTCTATTTCGTGAGGCAGACGGGGTGTCTTGGCGTTGGAGTGAATCCACTTGAGGAGCTCTCCGTCACCCAACCCTTTGGCAATCTGTGCTTTAAGAGATTCCTGGTCGATTCCCAGGAAGGTCAGGACGTTCTGGTCCAGGGAGCAGCCGTAGGTATATTCACCGTTTTTCCCCTGCAAGGCGGCCCGGCACTTGTCGATCATGCGCGGGAGAATGACCAGTCCGCCCAAGCGGCATCGGGGGCTGCGAGGGGGGTGTTGGGTCAGATCGTAGGGGTCGTAGGCCATGGGAAGTTCAATTTCTACGCTGCCCTTCCCTATTTTCAAGAATTAGGGCGAGTTTGATGGTTTGCCAAAATGTCCCACCCCAGCATTTTCCTAGGGGTGTTAAATTTGGCGGCAGAGCTTTCCGGGCACCCCTTGAGCGGGGGCGCTTGGATGCTTTGCGGGGGGGTCTTTCTGCTCGGGGCGGCCTGGGATCTGGTGGCGCGCTTCGAGCCTCTTGGACTCAGGCTTCCGTCAGCCGGAGCCCTGTGGACCATCCGGTTCGGCTGGGTCCTCCTCACCGCCCTGCTCGCCCTCCAAGGATTGAGGAGGCATGAGCTCCCCATCGGCTCCGGGGCCGAGCTCCTGCTCTCCATCGGGTGGGGATTGGCCGGGGTCGCCCTCTTCCTTGACCTGACATTTGAGCATCGCTTGCCGGCCTGGGCGATCGGCCTGGCCGTTTCCGGCTGCATGTTCGCCGCCGGCGCGCTCGGGCTGGACGTCCGTCCGCATGACGCGCAGGAGAAGCCCCTCATCGCCATCCACGTCGGGGCCGCCGTCCTGGCGTACTGCGTGATCGGGGCCCTGGCGCTCAATTCCGCCGCCTACCTGCTGCAGGACCGTGCGTTGGCGCGGCGCAAGTTCGGCGGGCTGTATTCCCTGCTTCCCGCGCTCGTGCCCATGGACCGGATAGGCAGCCAGCTGCTCGGCGCCGCCGTCTGGTTGCTCGGCCTCTCACTCGTCATCGGTTCGGCCGACTGGGTCCAGCGCACGCCCGCGCTCGTCGGCCTGCCTAAGCTCGTCGCCTCGCTGATCACCTGGACCTGGTGCCTCGTGATCCTCGTCCGCCGCCGTCGCGGCACCCTGTCGGGCGCGGCCTTCGCCGCCGCGGCCCTCGGCGTGGCCGTGCCGGCCGCCGTCGCCTTCTGGCTCTCCCTGCCCGCCCGATGAGCGCCGCCGCCAATCTCGTGGCGCTCTGCGCCACGCATCATACCGCCGGCCTCGACGCACGCGCGTCCTTCGCCGTCGGTCCGGAAGGCGTCGAGGCCTTCTATGCCGCGGTCCGGGCCGCCGGACTCAGCGAGGCCGTCCTGCTCGCCACCTGCAACCGCCTCGAAGCGTACGTCGTCGGCGACGAAGCGGCGGCCTTGCATGCGCGCGACGCCCTGATGAGGGCGGCGGCCGGCGGGGCTTCCGCCGTTGACGCGCACCTCCGTCCCATGCCCGGCCTGCAGGCCGTCGAGCACCTGTTCGCCGTCGTCGCTGGCCTCGACTCCCAGATGGTCGGCGAAGCGGAGGTCGCCGGTCAGACCAAGGACGCCTACGCCGACGCCCTGGCGCGAGGCATGACCGGTCCCGTGCTCAACCGTCTGTTCCAGCGCGCCTTCCAGGCGGCCGCGTGGGCGCGCACCAACACCGGCATCTCGCAGGGGCAGGTCAGCCTCGGCAACGTCGCGGTGGATCTCGCCGCGCGCGTCTTCGGTTCGCTGGATGACGCCCGCGTGCTCGTGCTCGGCACGGGTGACGCCGGCCGCAGCGTGGCGAAGGCGCTCGTCTCCCGCGGGGCGACGCAGGTTTCCGTGGCGTCACGCACCTTTGAGAACGCCCGGGCCCTCGCCGAGGAGGTGGGCGGCTCCGCCCTGCTGCTCGCCGACGCCATCCGTCAGGCCCATGCGCACGACGTCATCGTCGGTTGCGCCGCCGTCGAGCGTCCGTTGCTCGACGCCGAGGCCGTCCGCGGCTTGCTTTCACGACGGCAGGGCCGCCCCCTGCTGCTCGTCGACCTCGGCGTCCCCCGCAACTTCGCCGCCGCCGCCCGCGGGGCCGAGGGCGCCTACCTCTGCGACCTCGACGACCTTGCCGAGGTCGCCAACGCCAATCTCCGCGCCCGCCGTTCGGAGGTCGACCGCGCCCGCGCGGCCCTCGACGAGAAGGCCGCGCGCGCCTGGTCCGCCGCCACCCGCCGGCCCCAGGCCGGATCCTGAACCATGAAGCAGACCGTCCTCATCGTCGACGACGAGAAGCACATCCGCGAGGGCCTGCGCGCCGCCTTCGAGGACAAGTACGAGACCTTCGTCGCCAAGGACGCCGCCGAGGCGGCGCGCCTCATGCAGGACGTGCCGCCCGACGCCGTCCTCACCGACCTCCGCATGGCCGGCGAGGACGGCATGGCGGTGATCGAGCGCGCCCTCCGGCTGCCCGGTCGCCCCGTCTGCATCATGATGACGGCTTACGGCGACGTGGAGACCGCCGTCAACGCGATGAGCCGCGGCGCCTACTGGTTCCTGCAGAAGCCGGTCGACCTGCGGCAGGTGGAGATCCTCCTGGAGCGCGGCCTGCGCGCGCGCTCCGCCGAGAAGGAGGTCGACGTGCTGCGCGCGCGCCTCGACCGCAAGTTCAGCCTCGGCGAGGCGGTCGGTTCCTCCGCGGCCTTCCAGCGCGCGGCCGAGCAGGTGCGCACCGTGGCCCCTTCCAACGCCACCGTGCTGCTGCTCGGCGAGACCGGCACGGGCAAGGAGCTCTTCGCCCAGATGATCCATCAGGCGAGCGCGCGGGCGAAAGGGCCCTTCGTCCCCGTGCACTGCGCGGCCATTCCCGCGAACCTCCTCGAATCCGAACTCTTCGGGCACGAGAAGGGGGCTTTCACCGGGGCGAACGAGCGTCGCATCGGCCGGTTCGAGGCGGCCGACGGCGGCACGCTCTTCCTTGACGAGATCGGCGAGGTCGACGCCACCACCCAGGTGAAGCTGCTGCGGTTCCTTGAGACGCGCAGCGTCGAGCGGCTCGGTTCGCACCGCCCCGTCGCGCTCGACCTCCGGCTCGTCTGCGCCACGAACCGCGACCTCCAGCAGCTCGTGAAGGAGGGCAAGTTCCGTGAGGACCTGTTCTACCGCCTTTCGGTCGTCCCGCTGCGCCTCCCTCCCCTGCGTGAGCGCAAGGATGACATCCCGCTCCTGCTCGTCCATTACCTCGGACGGTTCGCCAAGGAGAACGGACTTCCTCCCGTCCGGCTTTCACCGGAGGCCGAGGCGACGCTGGTGCGCTACGCCTGGCCGGGCAACATCCGTGAGCTCCGCAACGCCTGCGAGAACCTCGCCGTGCTCCGCGCCGGCGCCGAAGTCGCGGCCGCCGACCTGGACGTCCGCTTCACGCAGGCGGCCGTCCCGCTCACGTCCGCCGGCCCCGTGCCCGCGTCGCAGCTGCTTGACCGGACGCACAACGAGAAGCAGCTGCTGAAGCAGGCGCTGGCGGCGGCGGGCGGCAACCGCACCAAGGCCGCCGAGCTGATGGGCATCTCGCGCCGCACGCTCCATCGCAAGCTGCTCCAGTGGCCCGAGCTCGATCCCGGTCCGGAGGCCTCGCCGTGAGGCCCTGCTTCGGCCTGCTCCTCGCGTTCGCGCTGAACGCCGCCGACATCGGCGGCAGCGACCTTCTCTCTCCGCTCGCCGCCGGGCTCACGCAGGCCGGCGCGACTTCCGATTTCGCCGGCACCCTGCCCGCCGCGCGCGCTTACGCCGACGGCCGCCTCGGCGCCGTCCTGCTGATGGAGCGGTCCGGCGGTCCGGCGGCCAAGGACGGGCCGGGCGACCCGCCTCCCTTCACCCTTGCTTCATCCGCCGCCGTCGTCGTCGTCCATCGCTCCAACGCGGTGACGCAGCTGACGCTCCCTCAGCTGGCGGACGCCTTCGCCCGCGACCGGCGCGACCCTCTCACCCATTGGAGCGGGCTTCCCGGCGGAAGATCCGAACTCGTGTCGCCCGCCCTCTGTTCCCCCGAGGGGCATTTCGTGCGCGAGCTGCTCACGGGCCTCGTCTGTCCGGAATCCCCTTTGCGTCCCGACGTTCGTCAGGGCCTCACGCCCGAAGCCGCCGCGCAGCTCGCCGCCTCGCGTTCGGACATCCTCCTCCTCATCGCCCAGCCTCCCGCCGGCGTCGGCCGCATCCTGCCCGTCGCGGACGGGCGGGAGGGCCGTCCGACGTCCGCCTACCTGCCCACGCCCGAGAACGTCCATGCCGGCGACTATCCTCTGCGTCTGCCCATCGTGCTGCATGTGCGCAAGGATCGCGCCCGCGTCCTCCGGCCGGCCCTCGCCTGGCTGTGTTCGGACGAGGCGGCGGACATCCTGAGGCAACGCGGACTCCATCCCGCCCCCGTCGAGGCCCGCCGGCGCTGGTTGCTAAGGCTTGACACCCCCTGAGCCGCTTGGTCTGCTTTCCCTCCAGCGCGCACGTAGCTCAATGGTAGAGTACCACCTTGCCAAGGTGGCTGTTGCTGGTTCAAGTCCAGTCGTGCGCTCCACTTTCAATGGAGCCCAAACCCGCCCTCCCCGGCGGGTTTTCCATTTTCAGGCCCCTTGGGCGGGCAAGGTCACGCTGATCTTCAGGCCCTTGGGCCTGACCCCTTCCGCCGTCGCCTGGCCGCCGTGAAGTTCGGCCACCTGCCGGACGATGCTCAGCCCGAGCCCAGACCCTCCCGCCTTGCGTGAACGGTCCGTCCGGTAGAATCGGTCGAAGAGCCTGCCCAGGTCGGCCTGGCTGACCCCGGGGCCGTCATCCGTCACCGACAGGGCGCAGCCGTCGGCCGTCGCCACCGTCGCCACCGTCAGCCGCGTGGCGCCCAGGGCGTGGGAAAGCGCGTTCTCGATGAGGTTCTGCACCAATCGGCGCGCCTGCACCGGGTCGGCCGGCGAGTCCTCCGGCGCCCGCAGGTCGAGCTCGATGACCATGCCCGCGGCCCGGGCCCGGGCCCTGAATTCCTCGGCGACCTCGCGGGCCGCGCGGTGCACCGCGCCCTTTTCCCGGGCGACCTCGGCGCCTGACTCCAGGCTCGCCAGGGCCAGGAGCCCTTCGACGAGCGACTGGAGACGGCCCGCTGCGGACACGATCTTGCCGATGAAGCGGCCCCGGTCCTCCTCCGCCATCGTCGCATGGTCGTCGGCGAGCGTCTCCGCGAAGCCGCGGATCACCGTGACCGGCGTGCGCAGGTCATGCGAGACGTTGGTGACGAACTCCCTTTCCATCGCCTGCAGCCGCTTGAGCTGCGTCACGTCCGTGAGCACGAAGATGGCGGCGCCCTCGCCGAAGGCGGCCGGATCCATGCGCGCGCCCGCGGCGCGCAGCCAGACGTCGGAGAGCGGCGCGCGGTTGAGGAGCACCGTCGCCTCCGCCCCGCCCTCCTTGCGGGCCCGTCTCACCAGATCGATGAAGTCGGCGCTTCGCACCAGCGGGACCACGGATTCTCCCAGGTCCGTCGCGCCCAGCCCGAAGAGCGTCCGCGCCGCAGGATTGGCCAGCCGCAGCCTCTCCTGCGCGTCGACCACCAGCACCGCGTCGGAGAGCGGCGCGAGCAGCGCCTCCGTGCGGCGTCGCGCCGCCGCCTGCACGGCCTCCTCCGCACCCGCGCTCCTCTCCGCCGCGTCGAAGAGCTCGTCGAGCGCCAGCAGCCGGATGAGCGCGCCCTTGGGTCTTCCCGCCGGCTCGCCGCGCAGCGCGCGTCGCGTCCAACGCAGGCTGCGTCCGAGCTCGCCCGCCGCCCAGCCCAGGACGACGGTCAGCGCGACGAGCAGCACCCAGGGCAGCCAGGACATCGCCGTCATGCTGGCCCCTCCTGCCGTCCGGGCGAGAGGAAATCCGTCAGTCCGTCACTCGATAGCCCACGCCGCGCACCGTCTCGATCACGTCGGCCGCCGGCCCGAGCTTCTCGCGCAGACGCCGCACGTGCGTGTCCACCGTGCGCGTCTCGAGGTCGGGCGAGTAGTTCCACACGTCCGAGAGAAGCTCTTCGCGCGACTGCACCCTGCCCTTCCGTTCGAGCAGCAGCCTCAGCAGCTTGAACTCGGTCGCCGTCAGGTCGACCTGCTTGCCGCCCGACGTGACCTCATGCCTCTCGATGTCGAGCACGAGCGCGCCGGCGGCGAGCCGCGTCGAGGGCGCGGCGGCGGCGGACTTGGCCCGGCGCAGCAGCGCCTGGGCGCGGAGCATCAGTTCGCGCGAGTCGAAGGGCTTCGTCACGTAGTCGTCCGCGCCCGTCTCCAGCCCCCGCACCTTGTCGACCGTCTCGCCCTTGGCCGTGAGGAAGATCACCGGCACGTCCTGCAGCAGGGCGTCCGAGCGGAACATCCTGAGCAGCTGGATCCCCGTGAGCTCGGGCATCATCACGTCGAGGATGATCAGGTCGGGCCGGAAGTCCCGCGCCAGCCCCACGGCTCGCAGCGGATCGTTGAGCGTGCGCACCGCGTAGCCGGCCTGTTTGAACTTGTAGTCCAGCAGTTCGGTGACGTCCGGTTCATCGTCCACGACGAGGATGCGCTTGAGAAGGTCGGGTTCCATGTACGTAGCCATCCTGCGGCAGTGACCGCCCGGAGCGAGAGGCATGTGACAGATGAGAAAGAGATGAGAATAAAGTGTTTAAAACAGCAAGATATTGATGTACAATGCATTACAATAGTCCGATACACAAAGGTCACCCTCCCCTTCCCTAATCTTAACATCAGCCACTGTTCCACGTGGAACAGTGGCGTGCCATCAAGATTTGGACCGGAAAAGAACCATCAAAAGAGAAATGTCCGCCGGCGTAACACCGCTGACGCGGCTGGCCTGACCGAGGGTCTGAGGTTGAATGGCGTGCAATTTCTGCCGCGCCTCAATGCGCAGCCCGTGAGCGTTCTGGAAATTAAAACCAGCCGGCACCTTGAAGGCTTCCAGATCGTGCAGCTTGCGGGCGTTGCGCGTCTCCCGTTCCAGGTAGCCACGATACTTGACCCGGTACATGGCCTCGGCCTGGACCTCTTTGGATTCGGCCAAGAAGCTTGGAGGCAGATCCGCAGGCGTGGTGTCCCAATTCTTGCGAATCACATCCCCGGCCAAGCCGCCGTTGATTGCCAGTTTTTCCAAATATTCTATCCAGTGCTGAACACGGGACGACTTTTCCTTAATCCTTGATAGTCTGTGGTTTGGGACTAACCCAAAACTTTCGATTTGAGGTAAAAGACGAAGCTCGGCGCTGCCATGATTGAAAAGCAGGCGATACTCGGCGCGGCTTGTGAACATCCGGTAGGGTTCCTGGGTTCCTTTCGTCACCAAATCATCAATGAGGACTCCGATGTAGGCTTCATCGCGCCCGATCACCATGGGCGTGCGGCCTTGGACTTTGCAGGCGGCATTGATTCCAGCCACCAGGCCTTGACAGCCGGCCTCCTCATAGCCCGAGGTCCCATTGATCTGCCCGGCAAAGAACAGCCCGTCCACCTTTTTGGATTCAAGGGTGGGGTAGAGCTGGGTGGGGGGTGCGAAATCGTATTCTACTGCGTAGGCCGGGCGGAGCATCACGGCCTTCTCAAGCCCTTTGATGGAGCGCAGCATTTCGAGCTGAACTTGGAAGGGAAGGGAGGTCGAAAGGCCGTTAATATACCATTCATTCGTGTTCCGACCCTCGGGCTCGAGGTAAAGCTTGTGGGACTCCTTATCCGCAAACTTCACAAATTTATCCTCAATGGAGGGGCAATAGCGCGGGCCAGTCCCCGTTATTTCCCCAGCATAAAGAGGCGAGAGATGCAGGTTCTCTTGGACGATCTTTCCCGTCGTCCCTGTCGCCTCAGTCATCCAGCAGGAAACCTGGTTTGTACCAGGCACCCATCCCGACAGGCGTTCGCCTGATTGTTCCACGTGGAACAAATCATCTTGGCGACGCGTATCGTGGAAGGCGAACAGGGTGGGGGAGGGGTCGCCGGCCTGCTCCTCACACCGGGTAAAATCGATGGAAGATCCCAAGATGCGCGGAGGGGTGCCTGTTTTGAGCCGCTGCAGCTCAATGCCTGCATCCAAGAAGCTGCTGGACAATGACTTAGAACTAAAGTCACCAAGTCTGCCTCCTTCGGTCTTGTTCGAGCCGATGTGCATCAGGCCGCGCAGGAAAGTGCCGGTAGTCACGACCACCGCCTTGGCGTGGAAGTCGAGATCGAGGTTGGTCCGGACGCCCGTCACGGCCCCGGCCTTGAAGATCAGGCCGGTGACCTGGGCTTGGAACATGGTGAGCCCGGTCTGCAGTTCGCAGAGGTGCTTCATCCTGAACTGGTAGGCTTTCTTGTCGCACTGGGCCCGGGGGGCTTGGACGGCCGGGCCCTTCGAGGCGTTGAGGAGGCGGAACTGGATGCCGGTCACGTCGGCGGTCAGGCCCATTTCGCCGCCCAGGGCGTCGATTTCCCGGACGATGTGTCCCTTGGCCTGGCCCCCGATGGCCGGGTTGCAGCTCATCTGGGCGACGGTGTCCACGTTCCCAGTCAGCAGCAGGACGTCAGCCCCCATGCGGGCCGCGGCGAGCGCGGCCTCGACGCCCGCGTGGCCGGCGCCGCAGACGATGATGTCGTAAGGCCGGTCGGGCCCCAGGCGGATTTCTTTGCTGGGCGGCATGGGTGAGCGACTCCTCCCGCCGGGGAGGGAATCACTTACCTATGCAGAAGGAAGCAAAGAGCTTGTCCAGCATCCGCTCGTTGTCGATGCGGCCCACGATCTCCCCCAGGGCGTCGAGGGCCTCCCGGCAGCGTTCGGCGGCGAGTTCGGTGCGGGCGGGGGCGTTCAGAAGGCTTCGCGCTTCCTCGAGCGACCCGGCCGCGCGGCGGAGGGCGTCCGCATGACGGACGGAGACGACGAGTTCGTCCGCCCCGGGTGCCAGGTCGGCGTCGACCAGGGCCGCGGCGAGGGCGGCGCGGAGGCGCTCCCCGTCACGACCGTCGAGCAGACAGGCCTTCACGCGGGGCGCGGCCGGCATGAAGGAGGGAAGGGCGGGATGCTCCGGCAGGTCCGATTTGTTGGCGACGATGAGGCATCGGCCGGGACGGAGCGCCGCAGTCAGGCGCGGGGGCAGGGCGGGCGGCGGCGACGAGGCGTCGACGACCAGCAGCAGGAAGTGCGCGGACTCCGCTTGCTCGAGGGACCGCTCCATGCCGGCGCGCTCGACGGCTCCGCCGCCCTCGCGCAGGCCCGCCGTGTCCACCGCCGTCACCGCGAGGGGCAGGCCGCCGACGGGCGCCTCGATCCAGTCGCGCGTCGTGCCCGCCTCGGGACTCACCAGCGCGCGGGACGCGCCCGTCAGCGCGTTGAGCAGGCTCGACTTGCCGGCGTTGGGCGCGCCGACCACGGCCACGCGCAGGCCGCCCCGCAGGGCCGCGTCATGCCGGGCGGTCCCGGCGTATCCGGAAAGTTCTGACGCCAGCGCGGCCAGCGCGGCCGCGGGTCCGCGCGGATCCTCGGCGGGGAGGTCCTCCTCCGGGAAGTCGATGTGGGCCTCGACCGTGGCGAGGGTCGACAGCAGGCGCTCGCTCCAGGCGGCCACGAGGCGGCCCAGCTCGCCCGCGAGCAGCCGTCGCGCGGCCTCGAGCGCGCGTTCGCCGTTGGCGTGGATGAGGTCCGCCACGCCTTCGGCCTGCGTCAGGTCCATGCGGCCCGCGAGGAAGGCGCGACGGGTGAACTCACCGGGCTCGGCCATCCGCGCGCCGCGCGCCAGCAGGTCCTCGACGATGCGCCGCACGAGCAGCGGATTGCCGTGGCAGGTGAGTTCGAGGGTGTCGCCGCCGGTGAAGGAGCGTCCGGCGGCCCAGCGCACCGCCACCACCTGGTCAACGGGTTCGCCCCGCAGGTCGCGCCACACGGCCGCGGCGGCCCTGCGCTCGGGCAGGGGCGCGGACCGGCCGAGACCCTTCGCGGACAGTTCGCAAGCCAGGGGGCCGTCGATGCGCACGACGGCCAGCGCGGACCTCCCCGCGGGGGTCGCGGCGGCGACGATCGTGTCCTGGACGTCCATGCGGGGGGCGTCATCCCAAGGGGCGGCGGATGCGGACGCAAGCGGCCGATGACGGGGAAAAGGCTGGAAGGAACGGAAGGGAAGGGCAGAGTCCGCCCACGTCACGACCGTGGAGCACCACCGTTTCCTCAAGCCCGACCTGGCCCGGCTCATCGCCCGTGAGCACGGCACCCCCTGCTACGTGTACGACCAGGCCGTCCTCGAGGCCCAGGCCGACGCGATGCTGGGCTTCCCGAACGCCTACGGACTGACGGTGCGCTTCGCCATGAAGGCCTGCCCGAACGCCGCGATCCTGCGCGTCTTTCTGGCGAAGGGGCTGCATTTCGACGCCAGTTCGGGCTGGGAGGTGCGTCGCGCGATGCTCGCCGGCGTCCCCGCCGACCGGATTTCGCTCTCCTCCCAGGAATTGCCGGACGACTTCGTCGAGCTGCTCCGTCAGGGCGTCCACGTGAACGCCTGCTCGCTCCTCCAGCTGGAGCGCATCGGCAAGGCCCTGCCGGGCCACGAGGTCGGCCTGCGTTTCAATCCCGGCCGCGGCTCGGGCGGCACGGGCAAGACGAACGTCGGCGGCCCGGACTCCTCCTTCGGCATCTGGCACGAATGGGCCGACCGCGCCCGTGACATCGCCGACGCGCACCGGCTCAAGGTCGTGCGCATCCACACCCACATCGGTTCGGGCAGCGATCCCGCGGTGTGGCAGGAGGTCTCGGCGGCCAGCCTCGCGCTCGTCGGCCGCTTCCCCGCGGTGACCACGCTCAATCTCGGCGGCGGCTACAAGGTGGCCCGCGTGGCCTCCGAGAAGGGCACCGACCCCGCCGTGATCGGGGTGTCGGTCCGCGCCGCGTTCGAGAAGTTCGCACAGGCCGACGGCCGCCGTCTGCGGCTTGAGATCGAGCCCGGCACCTTTCTGGTCGCCAACGCCGGCGCGGTGCTGGCGAAGGTCCAGGACGTGGTCTCCACCGGCGCGCGCGAATTCCTCAAGCTCGACTCCGGCATGACGGAGATCCTCCGTCCCTCGCTCTACGGGTCGCAGCACCCGGTGCACCTGTATCCGGAATCTCCCCGCGGCGGGGAGCGGGACTACGTGGTGGTCGGGCATTGCTGCGAGTCGGGCGATCTGATCAGCTGCGCGCCCGGCGAGCCGGAGACCCTCGCGACGCGTCGTCTCCCTGAGGCCGCCGCGGGCGACCTCTGCGTGATCGGCGGCGCCGGCGCCTACTGCGCAGGCATGAGCACCAAGAACTACAACTCGTTCCCCGAGGCGCCCGAGGTGCTCGTCGGCCGCGACGGGCGCGCGACCCTCATCCGCCGCCGGCAGACGCTTGCGCAGATCGTGCAGAACGAGACGCCCGCCGCGGGGTCCTGAAGTGACGATCCGTCCGACAGCGCTGGGCGAGACCGTCCCGCACTCGCCCCATGCGACGGTGCTCAGCCTCCCGACGCTGGACGACGTCATTTCCTACGAGCGCAAGGAGCCGCGCGTCTGGTCGCTCATCCGCGCGGGCTATCCGCGCTTCGTCCGCAACGCGCTGGTCACCGCGGCCGCCGAGGAGATGATGGAACGCGTCTTCCCGGAGTCGTTCCTTCCGCCCGACAGCGGCCCCCTGGCCTGCTTTCCGCTCGCCCGGACCGATGTCGCCGAGCGGCTGGCGAAGCAGGCCGGCGCTTCCGTGTTCGGATGGGGGGTCGGCGGCGGCTGGTCGCTGCTGGTCGTCCGGGGCGGCGAGGCGGCCGACCGGCTGGCCAAGCTCGTGCAGCATACGGGAGCGCTCATTTCCTCCCGTCAGGCCGAGGCGTGGCTCGCCGATGAGCCGGAAGCCCCCGACACGGGCTCGGCCGAGGTGCGCGCCGCGCTCGCGCCCTTCTTCCCGGGCGTCGCGCCCGCCGACCTGCTCCTCTGTTCCTCGGGCATGAACGCCGTCGACGCGGCCTTGCATGCCGTCGACGTCGTGCAATCGCCCGCCGGCCGCCGCGCCTGGATCCAGCTCGGCTGGCTGTACGTCGACTCCATCCGCCTGCTGGAGAAGAATCCCGGCGTCGAGCGGCGCTTCGTCCACGACGTCACCGACCTCGCCGCGGTCGAGCGGCTGCTCGCGGCGGGCGACGTCGCCGGCGTCCTCACCGAGGCGCCGAACAATCCGCAGCTGCAGACGGCGGACCTATCGGCGCTCCGCGCGCTCTGCGACCGGCACGGCGCGCTGCTCGTGGTTGACCCGAGCTCCGCCGGCGTCGCCGCCACCGAAGTCCTTCCGCACGCCGACGTCGTCGCCTGCAGCCTCACGAAGTACGCCGCCTCGGCGGGAGACGTCATGGCCGGCGTGCTCGCCGTCAATCCCGCCCGGCCGCATGCCGCCGCGCTCCTGAAGGCCGCCCGCCCGCGCCACATCCCCCTGCACGCGCTCGACGCCGCCGCGCTCGCCCCGCAGGTCGCGAAGGTCGCCGAGGTGACCGCCAGGCTCTCGGCCAACGCGGCCGAACTCGCGCGACGACTCGCCGCCCATCCTTCCGTCGTGCGCGTGCGCACCGCGCTGACCGGACCGACCGCCGACCATTACCGTCGCATCATGCGGCCGGGCGCGGGCGCCGGCTCGCTCGTCACCGTCGAGCTCCGTGAGGGCGCGATGCGCTGCGTCTACGAAAGGCTGAACGTGGTCAAGGGCCCCAGCTTCGGGCTCTCCTTCACCATCGCCGCGCCCTTCATGTGGCTCGCACATTTCGACGAGGTCACGTCCCAGCGGGGCAGGGCGGAGATCCGCGCCGCCGGACTCGACCCCGACCTGCTCCGCATCTCCGTCGGCCTCGAGTCCGTGGACGAGGTCTGGTCCGACTTTGAACGCGCCTTGGGCTGAAACAAAGAGGGCCCGCCTCACGGCGGGCCCCCGGTCGGCCTTACGGGCTCAGCGCGCGTCGCCGTCGTCCTCGCCGTCCTTGTCCGCCGACTTCTTCGAGGCGCGCGCCTTGGCCATGCGCTCACGGAAGGCGTCCTTCTCCTTCTTCACCAGCGCGGGCGCCTCCGGGTCCGCCTTGGCCAGCGCCTCGTCGAACAGCTTCTTGTATTCCGACTCCGAGGCGTCGGCCTTCTTGCGCGCCGCCTGGTAGTCGGACCTGGCCTTCTCGGCCAGGGCCTTGTCGGCGCGGTGCTGCTGGGAGGCCGCGACGACCTCCGGTTCGGCGGCGGCCTTCCGTCGGGCGGCGGCGAGCTGCATCTTCTCCGGAGAGGATGCGGGCCTGTCCTCGGCCGCGAACGCGGGAGCGACGGCGAGGAGGGAGGCGAGGAGGAGCGTGTTCAGGGATCGTGTGTTCATGGTGTTTGGGTGGGAACGGACTTGAACGGAGGCGGCCTTGGTCGGACACTTCAACGCCCGACCCCTGAAGTCCGCCCCATGAGAGCAACACCCCGTCGCCTGCTGGGAGCAGCCTGCCTGATCTTCCTTGGCGCGGCGCTCACGGCCCAGGGAAAGCGGGCCGGCAACATCCTGCTCGAGGCGCCGGCCCCGACGCCCGTGCAGGAGATCACCGGCGCGTTCCCCCAGATCGTGGGCACGCAGGTGGGTTCGCCGACTTACAAGTTCACCCGTGAGCCGGTGGTGCTGGAGGGCGCGAAGGCCGTGGCCGAACTCGGCTCCCGCATCATCAAGGTCCGTGCGCCGGCCCAGCCCGAGCTCACGCAGCTCATCGGGATGCCCTTCACCCACTACCTTTTCTGGTACCGGGCCGATGATGTCTGGAAGGACGGCCTGACGCCCCAGGAGTCCGCCCGCGAATACGCCGCCACCTACGCCTACGCCAAGGACCTGCTCACCCGTCGCGACGCTTCCGGGAAGATCTTCTTCCTCGGTCACTGGCAGGGCGACGTCCAGCTGCTCGAGGGCCTCGATCCCGCGGCCGACGCGCCCAAGGCCCGCGTCGATGCGATGGTCGAATGGCTCAACGTCCGGCAGAAGGCCGTGGACGACGCGCGCAAGGAGGTGCCGTATTCGCGCTGCCAGGTCTACGCCTACGCCGAGGTCAGCCGCGTCCGCGAAGCCATGAAGCAGGGACGCAGGCGGATGGCCGACCAGGTGCTGCCCCGCGTCGACATGGACTTCGTCTCCTACGCCGCCTACGACTGCCAGCTGCTGCCGCCGTCCGAGGTGGCGGCGACGCTCGAGTACCTCTCCCGCCAGCTGAAGCCCAAGGCCACGCTGCCCGGACGCCGGGTCTTCATCGGCGAGTGCGGCCTGCCGATGAGCGCTTGCGCCGACGCGGCGGACCATGAGCGACGCAACCGCGAGATCCTCGCCAAGTTCCTGGGCTGGAAGCCCCCGCTGGTCCTCCATTGGCAGCTTTACGACAACGAGCGGAAGGAGGGGAAGTACGTCGGGTGGTCGCTGATCGGCCCGGATCGCAAGCCCGTCCCCCTGCACGGCGCCCTCAAGCTCCTGCTCGCCGCGCAGGAGGAGGCCGCGAAGCAGTATCAGGCGCGTTACCGACGCCTGCCCGGCGTCGAAGACATGGCGGGCTTTTCCGAAGACTGGCTCCGGCGCGTCCGCTGAGAGATTACCGCCTTGAGCGGCCGCGGGCCCGCGGCGACAATCCTCCATGCGAGTCAAACTGGCGTTCGAGGCCCTCGGCACCTTCTTCCTCTGCCTGGCCGTCACGATGACCGAGGGGGCTGGCGCGCCCCTCCTGGTGGCCGCGCTGCTCTGCGCCCTGATCTACGTGGGCGGCCCCGTCTCCGGCGCCCATTACAATCCCGCCGTCAGCCTGGCCTTCCGCCTGCGCGGCCGCATGCCGAAGGGCGGGCTCGTGCCCTACGTCCTCATCCAGCTGCTCGCCGCCGCGGCCGCGGGCCTGCTGGCCGGCCTGCTGGCGGACTACGACCCTGAGCGTGCCGCCGCCCTCGCCGCCACGATGCCCGCCTCCGTCTTCGAAGGATTCCTCTCGCTCGCCGTCGCCGAGACCCTCGGCACCGGGCTGCTCGCCTTCGTGATCCTCATGGTGGCCACGTCCCGCCTCACCGCCGGCAACGGTTATCACGGCGTGGCGATCGCGCTCACCGTGCTCGGCGTCGCCGGCATGTTCTCGGCCGACGCTCCGTTCCTCAATCCGGCCGTGACCCTGGCCTCGCAGTTCAAGGGCCCCGCCTCCGCCTTCGGGTCCGAGGGCTCCGTGCTCGCCGACTTCGCCCGCGAATGGACCTTCCTCGCCAAGGCCTTCCCGCGTACGGCCGGCCAGCTGTTCTGCCAGCTCCTGGGCGCGACGTTGGCCGCGCGGCTCTTCCTCCGCCTTTTCCCCGAGGAACGATGAAACCCGCGGCGAGGGCTTGAAGTCGCGGAGAACGCCCTCACGCTCCCGTCCATGAATCCGCTCTTCGCCATCCACAAGCACTACGGCTCGCTCCTGCTGCTTCTCGTCCTGATCGTGGTGGTGAACGCGCTCGTCAAGGGGCCCAACACCCGCCTGCAGCGCATCGTCGCCGTACTCGTCGACATCAACCTCGTGATCGGCCTGATCGCCGTGCTGCAGTCGGATGCGCGCAATGTCTCCTGGCTGCATCCGATCCTGGCCCTGGGCTCCGTCGGCCTGCTGCACGCCGGCGCCAAGAGCGAGGACAGGGCCAAGGTCGTCCGCTGCTTCTCGCTCGCGCTGGTCCTGCTGGTCGCCGCCTGGGCCGTGAACGCTTCCTGGGGTCCCGCCTTCACGAAGTCGCTCTGGCTGATCAAGTGACGGCCGTCGCGGCCGGGCCATCGGCCGGCCGGTTTGACTTCCCGTTGACCTGACGCTGGTTTGGCGGAGACTCCGCCTTCCGCCACGATGTATCGCCTCGCCCTCAACATGCTCTTCGGAGACCGGGGCAAGCTGGCGATGCTGCTCTGCGGCCTGAGCTTCTCGGCGCTCCTGATGGCCCAGCAGACCTCGGTCTTCTTCGGCATCATGAGCTGGACGTACACCCCCGTGGTGAACATCCGGGCCAAGGTCTGGGTCAGCGACCCGATGGTCGAGCAGGTCAACGACGCCAAGCCGATGCGTGACACCGACCTCGGCCGCGTCAGGTCCGTCGACGGCGTCTCCTGGGCCGCGCCGCTCCACACCTCCTTCCTCCAGGCGCGGATGCCGGACGGCAACTTCAAGCTCGTGACGCTCGTCGGGCTGGACGCCGACACCTTCGCCGGCGCGCCCGCCGAGATCGTGCAGGGCCGCATCGAGGACCTCCGCCTCCCCAACACCGTCATGATCGACGAATGGGGCGCGCAGCTCATGAGCCGGACCGAGGTCGCCCCCGACGGCACCGTCACCACGCGGCCCCTGCGGCCCGGGGACACCTTTGAGATCAACGACGTCGAGGCCCGCATCGTCGGCATCTGCCGTGTGCGCCGGGCGTTCACCGGCGGGCCCTTCGCCTACACCACCTACGACCGCGCCAAGGCCTACACCCTCGGCGCCCGCCGCACCCTGAGCTTCATGCTCGTCGAGCCCGGCGCCGGCGTGACGCCCGCCGAACTCTGCGACCGGATCGAGCGTGAGACCGGCCTGCGCGCCTGGACTTCCGACACGGTCATCTGGGACTGGTCCGAACGCAGCCTCGCCCGCCATACCTTCTGGTGGTTCTGGCGCAACACGGGCATCCCGTTCTCCTTCGGCACCGCCGTGGCCCTCGGCCTCTTCGTGGGCATCGCGATCTCCGGGCAGACCTTCTATTCCTTCGTGCTGGAGAACCTCCGCTACTTCGCCGCGATCAAGGCGATGGGGGCCGGCATGGGCCTGCTGTCGCGCATGCTGGTCTTCCAGGCGACGGTCGCGGGCCTGCTCGGCTTCGGCCTCGGCGCCGGCATGGCGCAGGCCATCGGACGCGTGATGATCGAGAAGGGCATGCCGCCCTTCGTCATGTTCCCCCAGGTGCTGTGGGCCACGCTGGCCTTCATCCTCGGCATCAGCCTGGTGTCCGCGCTCATCGGCATCGTCAAGGTGTCGCGCGTCGACGCCTCCACCGTCTTCCGCGGATGAGCGACGTCGCCGACACCCCCGCCGTCCGCGTCCGCGGGGTCGACATGGCCTTCGGGGAGGGCGAGTCCCGCGTGACCGCGCTCAAGCAGGCGACCTTCGAGGCCCGCGCCGGAGAGCTGGTCATGCTCGTCGGCCCCTCCGGATGCGGCAAGACGACCCTGCTTTCCGTCATCGCGGGCACGCTCACGCCCCAGGCCGGGGAGATCGAGGTGTTCGGACAGCGGCTCGACGGCCTCGGCCAGGAGGCGCTCACCGCCTTCCGCCGCCGTCACCTCGGCTTCGTCTTCCAGTCCTTCAACCTCATCCCCACGCTCTCCGTGGAGGAGAACGTCATGGTGCCGCTGCTCATCCAGGGAGCCGGCCACGAGGAGGCTCGCGCCCGCGCGCGCGAGATGCTCGGCAAGGTCGGCCTCGCCGGCCGCGAGGAGGCGCGCCCGACGGCCCTTTCCGGCGGCCAGCAGCAGCGCGTCGCCATCGCCCGCGCCCTCGTGCACGGCCCGACGCTCCTCATCTGCGACGAGCCCACCTCGGCCTTGGACAAGGACACCGGCGCCCAGATCCTCGCGATGATACGCGACCTCTCCCGCGCCCCCGGGCGCTGCGTGATCGTCGTCACCCACGACCACCGCATCTACCGCTTCGCCGACCGCATCGCCGAGATGGAGGACGGACGCATCCGCCGCATGGTCGACGACCCTTCGCTCCTCGACCAGCCCCACGCCTAGACTTTCATGAAGCCACGCATCCTGCTCTACCTGCTCGCCGCCGCCGGCGCGGTCGCCGCGCTCCAGCTCACCCGCGGCACCGCCGACGAGAAGCCCGTCCAGCCGCCGCCCTACCGCCCCGCGGTCCGTGAGAAGGACGGGCTCATCGCCGCCGCCGGCCTCGTCGAGGCGGTCGCCGAGAACACCCTGCTCGGCGCGCCGGTGCCGGGCACGGTCGCCAAGGTGCACGTCAGGGTCTGGGACCGCGTGCGCGCCGGCGATCCGGTCATCACCCTCGACACGCGCGACCTCGACGCCCAGCGCGCGGTGCTCGCCGCGACGGTGTCGGCCGCCGAGGCGGTCGCCGAACGCGCCGAGGACCAGGTGCGCCGCTGGGAGACGATCAAGGACGGCGGCGCGGTCAGCGCCGGCGAACTGGTCGCTTATCGCGCCGCGGCCAAGGAGGCGCGCGCCCGCCTCGAGCTCGCGCGCGCCCAGCTTCGGCAGACCGAGGTGCAGCTCGACCGCATGGTCCTGCGCTCCCCCATCGACGCCACGGTCCTGCAGGTCAACGTCCGGGCCGGCGAGTACGTCGCCTCCGGCGGCCGGTCTCCGGCCGTGCTCGGCGACATCACCCGCCTCCAGATCCGTTGCGACGTCGATGAGCAGCTCGCCCCGCGGGTCCGGGAAGGGCTGCCCGCGCGCGGCTTCCTCAAGGGCGAGTCCGTCCGCGACGAGGCCGGCCGCGCCATCCCGCTCAAGTTCGTGCGCATCGAGCCCTTCGTCGTGCCCAAGGTCTCGCTGACCGGCGGCAGCGTCGAGCGCGTCGACACCCGCGTGCTCCAGGTCATCTACCAGTTCGAGCGTCCGACCGACCGCTCGGTGTTCGTCGGTCAGCAGATGGACGTCTTCATCGACGCCTCCCCCGATGCCGCCAAGAAGTGAGCTCATCCTCGCGTTGGCGCTCCTGGCCGGTTGCGCGGGCGCTCCGGGCGTGAAGCCTGCGGCACCCGTCGCGCCCAAGGCCTTCACCGCCGCGGGCGCGCCCGCCGGCGCCGGCTGGACCGAGGCCTTCGCCGACCCTGCGCTCAAGGAGCTCGTCGCGCGCGCCCGCAAGGCGTCGCCCGACCTCGCCGTCGCCCGCGCCCGTCATCGCGAGGCGCTCGCCCTCCTGCGCGCCGAAGGGGCCGGCGACGAACCCGCCCTCACCGCGTCGGCCGGCGTCGAGTCCTCCCGCATCTCGGTCGCCAACGGCCGCTTCCCGCCCGGCATCCCGCGTCGCACCGACGTCACCGCGGTCGGCCTGCGCGCCTCCTGGGAGCTGGACTTCTGGGGCCGTCAGGCGTCCGCCGTGCGCGCCGCCGCCGAGGACGCGCGCGCCGCCGCGCTCACCGCCGATCAGGCCGACCTCGCCCTCACTGCCGAGGTCGCACGCCTCTGGTTCGCCGTGCGCGCCGCCCGTGAGCAGGCCGCCTGCCTCTCGCAGGAGTTCATCGCGCGCGAACGCGAGATGCGCATCCTGGAGAAGTCCGTCGCCGCCGGCATCCTGCCCGAAGACCCTTTGTCCTCCGCGCGTCTCGCCGCCGCGCAGGCCAAGGTCGACGAGGGCCTGGGGCTCCGCCGGCTCGCCGCCGCCGAGAACGCGCTCCGTGCGCTCATCGCCGCCGACCCCGGGTTCGCGCTGCCCGCCTCGGGCGCTCCGGCCGCCATGCCCGCGTTCGGACCCGGACTTCCATCCGACCTCCTCTTGCGCCGGCCCGACCTCGCCGCCGCCGCCGCGCGCTTCGACGCCGCCGTCGCGCGCGAGGGCGCCGCGCTCGCCGACTTCTATCCTTCCGTCACCCTCGGCGGTCAGGCCGGCTGGCAGGCCGATCCCGCGTCACGCATCGGGAAGGGCGCGGCCGGATTCTGGAGCCTGGCGCCTTCCGTGGACCTGCCGCTGTTCGACGCCGGCCGTCGCGAGGCCGGACTCGAGGCCGCGCGCGCGCGCATGGACGGCGCCGCCGCCGAATGGACCCGCGCCGTGCTCAACGCCTTCCGCGAGGTCGAGGACGCGCTCGCCGACCTCCGTGAGCTCGCCCTTCAGGAGGAGCTGACCGCCCGGGTCGTCGAGGCCACCCGCGACCGGCTCCGCAACGCCGAGGCGCGTCATCGCGCCGGCGTCGCCCCCGAGGCCGAGGTCATCGCCAACGCCCGCGACGAGGCCCTCGCCCGGCGCACCCTCGCCGGCGTCGTCTGGGAGCGCCGGCAGGCGGCCGTCCGTCTCGCCGCGGCGACCGGCGGCGGCTGGAGCGAGCCGCGGTGACCCCCGGACGCAGGAAGGGCTCCCTTCCGGGAGCCCTTCGGTTCAGGCCTTGATCTGCGGACGCTTCGGGTCCGGCCAGTCGATGTGGTAGAACTCGCCCCGCGGCTTGTCGACGCGCTCGTAGGTGTGGGCTCCGAAGAAGTCGCGCTGTCCCTGCAGCAGGTTCTGCGGCAGCGACTCCGTGCGGTAGGAGTCGAAGTAGGAGAGCGCCGAGCCCAGGCAGGGCGTCGGGATGCCGTGCTTCACCGCGAGCGCCAGCACCTTGCGCCAGTTCTTCTGCGCCTGGCGCACGGTCTTCTTGAAGTACGGGTCGAGCAGGAGGTTGGCGAGGCGGGGCTTCTTGGCGAAGGCCTCGGTGATCTTCTGCAGGAAGCGCGCGCGGATGATGCAGCCCCCGCGCCAGATCTGGGCGATCTCGCCGAAGTTGAGCTTCCACTTGTACTCGTTCTGCGCCTCGCGCATCAGCTGGAAGCCCTGCGCGTAGGAGCAGATCTTGGAGCAGTAGAGCGCGTCGCGGATCATCGCGACCACCTTGGCGCGGTCGGGGTTCGTCATGGCGCGCTTCGGTCCGCGCAGCGCCTTGGCGGCGGCCACGCGCTCCTCCTTCACCGCGGAGAGGCAGCGGGCGAAGACCGCTTCGGCGATGGTCGGCGCGGCGACGCCCATGTCGAGGGCGTTGGCGCTCGTCCACTTGCCCGTGCCCTTCTGGCCGGCGGTGTCCAGGATGACGTCGACCAGCGGACGGCCGGTCTCGGGATCCTTCTGCTTGAGCACCTTGGCGGTGATCTCGATGAGGAAGGAGTTGAGGTCGCCCTGGTTCCACTCCTCGAACACGGAGCCGATCTCGTCGGGCGTCATGCCGAGCAGGCCGCGCATCAGGTCGTAGGCCTCGCAGATCATCTGCATGTCGCCGTATTCGATGCCGTTGTGGACCATCTTCACGTAGTGTCCGGCGCCGTCGGGCCCGATGTGGGTCACGCAGGGCACGCCGCCCTTGATGGGCTTGCCGGGCTTGGCGCCGGTCAGTTCCACGCCCGTCACGGCGTCCACCTTGGAGGCGACCGCCTCCCAGATGGGCTTGAGCTCGGCCCATGCGGCGGGGTCGCCGCCGGGCATGAGGGACGGCCCGAAGCGGGCGCCTTCCTCGCCGCCGGAGACGCCGGAGCCGATGAAGCGCAGGCCCTTGGCCTTGAGGTCCTTTTCACGGCGGATGGTGTCCGTCCAGAGCGCGTTGCCGCCGTCGATGATGATGTCGCCGGGCTCGAACACCGAGACCAGTTCGTTGATGACCGCATCGGTCGGGCCGCCGGCCTTGACCAGGATGATGGCCTTGCGGGGCTTCTTCAGGGAGGCGGCGAAGTCCTTCATCGTCGGGCAGCCGGTGAGCTTGCCCGGGGTGTTCGGGTTCTCCTTCACGAATTCGTCCGTCTTCGCCGTGGTACGGTTGTAGACCGAGATCGCGAAGCCGTGGTCGGCGATGTTGAGGGCGAGGTTCTGTCCCATGACGGCCAGCCCGATGAGTCCGATGTCGGATTGCATAAGTGGCCGCATCGCAAACCCGCCACCCGGCGATGGCAACCTATAAAGGGGATTTAAAGGGGTTTTTGGCCGCTTTTCGGGGGTGCCTGGCCCCTTTCGCCTCGCCTCACCGCAGGGGACGGACAAGTTTTCCCTTTCTCATGGCTCAGCTCGAAGGCAGGCGCATCACCCTCGGGGTCACGGGCTCCATCGCGGCCTACAAGGCCGCCGACCTGACGTCCCAGCTCATCAGGCTCGGGGCTGAGGTCCAGGTGGTCATGACCCGGGGCGCCGCCCAGTTCATCACCCCGATGACCCTGCAGGTGCTTTCCCGCCGCCCCGTGGCCTCCGATCTCTGGGCCGAAGGGCAGGGGACCGCGCCTGGGCACATCGAAGTGGCCGACACGACCGACCTTCTTCTCGTCGCGCCCCTTTCCGCCAACGTCCTGGCCGAATTCGCCCACGGGCTCGCGCCCGACTTCCTCACCAGCGTCTATCTCGCCCATCGCGGCCCCGTGCTGCTCTGCCCGGCCATGAACGGCAAGATGTGGACCCACCCCGCCACCCGCGCGAACCTCGAGACCTTGCGCGGCCGCGGCCATGCGGTGGTCGAGCCGGCCGAGGGCATGCTCGCCTGCGGCTACGAGGGAGTCGGCAAGCTGGCTCCGGTGGAGGAGATCGTCTCCCGCACGCTGGCCATCCTGGGCTGAGGCCATGGACCCTCGCGCGCTACGCGAGCGGATCGAGGCCGAGGCGCGCGCCCTCGGGTTCGACGCCTTCGGCGTGGCGCCGGTCGACGCCGACGTGCGCGCCGACTACTTCCGCCGCTGGATCGCCGACGGCATGCACGGCGACATGGACTGGCTGGCCAAGGATCCCGGACGTCGCACGGACGCCACCCGCGTCCTGCCCGAGGCGCGCAGCCTCGTCGTCGTCGGGCTCAACTACTACCAGCCGCATCCCCCCGCCGGCTACCGCATCGCCAAGTACGCCCTCGGCGCGGACTACCACGACGTCATCCTGCGCCGTCTCAAGCGCCTCTGCGCGGCGATGCGCGCCCTCGGCGGCGCGCAGAAGCCCTACGTCGACACCGGGCCCGTGCTCGAGAAGCCCGTGGCCGCGGCCGCCGGCCTGGGGTGGCAGGGCAAGAGCACCATCCTCATCCACCGGGGCGCCGGCACCTGGCTCTTTCTCGGCGTGGTGCTGACCACCCTGGAGCTCGAACCGGCGTCCGCGCCCGAGCCGGACCGGTGCGGCACCTGCACCCGCTGCATCACCGCCTGCCCGACCCGCGCCATCGTCGCGCCCTACCGTCTGGATGCGCGCCGTTGCCTCGCCTACCTCACCATTGAGCATCGCGGCGCGATCCCCGAGGAGTTCCGCGAGGCCCTCGGCGACCGCGTGTTCGGCTGCGACGACTGCCTCGACGTGTGTCCTTGGAACCGCTGGGCGCGACGGACCCGGGAGGAACGCTTCGCCGCCCGGCCCCATCCTCCGCTCCGCGACACGCTCCGCTGGACCGAGGAGTCCTTCCTCGCCCATTTCCGGGGCACGCCTGTACGGCGACTGGGCCTCGCCCGCTGGCGGCGCAACGCGCTCACCGTGCTCGGCAACGTCGGCGGCGCCGAGGACCTACCGGCCGTCGAGTCCCTGCTCGCCGACCCGGATCCCGTCGTCGCGGAGCACGCCGCCTGGGCGGCCGCCCGTCTCCGCGCGCGCTGACCCAAGCTCCTTGTTGCTTCGCCCTCGCCCTCCGTCCTAACTTCGCAACGTGACCCTCGCCCAGGCCTACGCCGCGCTCGCCGCCTTCCTTCTCCTTTCGGGATGGCTCGTGTTTTCCGACGCCGCCCCGCTGAGGACGTTCCGGCGTTCGCGCCCCGCCGCGATCGTCCTCACCTTCACGGTGACGGCGTGGTTCGGCTGGTGGCTGCTGAACCTGCCGGACCCCGATCTGGCGGGCCTGCCGCGCGAGCCCGTCGCCATCGGATTCGTCGTCTGCAGCCTCGCCACGCTGATCACGATGCCCGACCTCCTTCCGATCCGGGCCCTGGGCGTGGCCATGATGTTCCTCGCCCGCCATGTCCTGGACGCAGGCTTCGGGCGCCTCCCTGACAGCCTGCTCGCCGCCTCGGTCAGCTACGGCTTGCTCGTCGTCTTCGGCCTCTGGTGGGCTTCCTCGCCGCCCGCCTTCGTCCGTCATTGCGACTGGGTGCTGGCGGAATCCTTCCGCCGTCGCTCGGCCGGAGGATTCCTCATCCTGCTCGGCGTCGCCTGCGCCGCCTCGGCCCTCGCGTGAGCCGCCCGCTGCTGATCGTCGTCTCCGGTCCCGCGGGCAGCGGCAAGACCACCCTCTGCGACCGGCTGACCCGGGCCCATCCGGAGGCCATCCGTCGCGTCGTCACCTGCACGACCCGCGCGCCCCGTGCCGGCGAGCGGGACGGCCTCGACTACCATTTCCTCGGCCGTCCTGAATTCGAGGCGCAGGTCAAGGCCGGCGTCTTCCTCGAGCACGCGCTCGTCCACGGCAACCTCTACGGCCCGCGCGCCGCCGACGTGGCGACGCATCTCGCCGCCGGTCATGACGCCCTGCTCAACGTCGACGTCCAGGGCGCCGCCACCATCCGTGTCAAGGGCGCGGCCGACCCGCGCCTCGCCGCCTCGCTCGTCACCGTCTTCATCCGCGTGAGCGACCGGACCGAGCTCCGTCGCCGGCTCACCGGGCGCGGCACCGACGCCGCCGATGAGATCGAGCGGCGCGTCCTGGCGGCGGAGGAGGAGCTGCGGCACGCCGGCGAATACGCGCATGTGATCGAGAGCGGCTCCCGTGAGGCGGACTTCGCCGCACTGGAAGCAATCTATCTCGCCGAGAAGGCCCGTCGGCCGTGATGGAGCCCAAGGACATCGCCGCGGTCCTCGACGAGATCGCCACGCTGCTCGAACTCACGGGGGAGAACCCGTTCAAGATCCGCGCCTACTCCGCCGGCGCCCGCGCGCTCGAGAGCCTGCCGGAGGACCTCGACACGCTCATCGCCGAGGGCCGCCTCGGCGACCTGCCCGGATTCGGCGAGGCGCTCGTCGAGAAGGTCACCGAGCTCCGCCGGAAGGGCGAGCTGGCCTTCCACCGCAGGCTTAAGGCCTCGATACCCGGCGGCCTCCTCGAGGTCCTCCAGATTCCCGGTCTCGGCCCGAAGAAGGTGCGCGCGCTGTGGAAGGAGCTCGGCGTCGAGGACGTCGCGAAGCTCAAGGAGGTCTGCGATTCGGGCGCCGTCGCCGAGCTGAAGGGCTTCGGGGCCAAGACCCAGGCCAAGATCCTCGACGGCATCAGGAACCGCGTCGCCTACGCCAAGCGTCACCGCTGGTATCAGGCCGCGGAGGTCGCGGGCCCGATCCTTGCCGGCCTGCGGGCGCTCCCCCAGGTCGAACACGCGGAGGCCGCCGGCTCGCTCCGCCGCAACCGCGAGACGGTGGGGGACCTCGATTTCTTGGTCGCCTCGGAGCAGCCCGGTCCGGTCATGGAGTGGTTCGTCACCCGTCCCGGCGTCAAGGAAGTGACCGCCCACGGGGAGACCAAGTCCAGCGTGCGCTTCGAGAGCGGCCTCCAAGCCGACCTCCGCGTCGTGCCCGCGGAGCAGTTCTTCTTCGCGCTGCATCACTTCACCGGCTCCAAGGACCATAACGTCGCGATGCGTCACCGTGCGCTCGGACGCGGGCTGAGCATGAGCGAGTGGGGATTCAAGTCGGTCGACGGGACCGCGCCCGCTCCGGGCGCGGCGAGCGAGGAGGAGGTCTTCCGCGCCCTCGGGCTGCCCTGGATCCCCCCCGAACTGCGTGAGGGTTCCGGCGAGATCGAGGCCGCCGAGCTGGGCGCGCTGCCCGACCTCATCCGCCCGGAGCAGCTTCGCGGCGTCTTCCACGTCCACACCACCGAATCGGACGGCGACGACACACTTGAGCGCATGGCCGAGGCGGCCGAGGCCTTCGGATGGGAATACCTCGGGATCTCCGACCACTCGAAGTCGAGCCAGCAGGCGGGCGGCCTGGACGAGGCGCGGCTCGCCGCGCAGGTGAAGGCGGTCGGGAAACTCAACGCCTCGGGCAGATTCCGCGTGCGCGTGCTCGCCGGCAGCGAGGTCGACATCCTCCGCGACGGCTCGCTCGACTTCTCCGACGACGTCCTGGCCGGCCTGGACTTCGTCGTGGCCTCCGTCCACAGCCTCTTCACGCTGGACGCCGAGGCGCAGACGGCGCGCATCATCCGCGCGGTCGAGAACGAGCACGTCGACATGATCGGCCACCTCACCGGGCGCCTCATCAACCGTCGCGAGCCCTACGACCTCGACATCCCGCGGATCATCGACGCCTGCGCGGCCAACGGCACCTGCATCGAACTCAACGCGAACCCCTGGCGCCTCGACATGGACTGGCGCTGGTGGCGGCGCGCGTCCGAGAAGGGCGTCCTCTGCGCCATCAATCCCGACGCCCATGCCGCCGACCAGCTCGGATTCACGGACTACGGCGTGCGGGTCGCCCGCAAGGGCTGGCTCACGGCGGCCGACGTGCTCAACGCCCGGCCGCTCGGCGAGGTGCTCGGCTGGCTCGGCCGCTGACCCGATTCCGGCTCGCCCTCCGCCCCGGGGCTTCGCAGTCTGGGCGCATGCTGCACGACAAGCGCCGCCTGCTGCTCATCGCCGGACCCTGCTCGCTTGAGAACGAGGCCAACTGCCGCGCCGTCGCCAAGGAGCTGCGCGCCCTCGCCGACCGGCTGCCCGAGCTCAACGTCGTCTTCAAGGGCTCCTACGACAAGGCCAACCGCACGTCGCTCTCCGGCGTACGCGGCCCGGGCATGGAGGCCGGCCTCGAGCTGCTCCGCATGGTGAAGAAGGACTACCGGTTCCCGACGCTCACCGACGTCCACGGCCCCGAGCAGTGCGAGCCCGTCGGCAAGGCGGTCGACGCCCTGCAGATCCCCGCCTTCATGTGCCGCCAGACGGACCTGCTGGTCGACGCCGCGCGCACGGGACGGATTGTCAACGTCAAGAAGGGCCAGTTCCTCTCGCCCCAGGAGATGCGCTTCGTCGTGGACAAGCTGGAGGGAGCCGGCGCGGCCGAGATCTGGCAGACCGACCGCGGCACGACCTTCGGCTACCAGAACCTCGTCGTCGACATGCGCTCCTTCCGCATCATGTCCGCCTTCGGTCATCCGACCGTGATGGACGCCACGCACGCGGTGCAGCTGCCCGGCGCGGCCGGCGGATCCTCGGGCGGGCAGCGTGAGTTCGTGCCCGTGCTCGCCAAGGCCGCCCTGGCCGCGGGCGCCGACGGTCTCTTCATGGAGACGCACCCGGACCCTTCCAAGGCGGTGTCCGACGGACCCAGCCAGGTGCCGCTCACGGAGTTCCCCGCGCTGGTCGAGGCCTGCCTGCGCGTCTGGAAGGCCGTGCGCGCCTAGACGGCCAGCCTGGCGATCGCCGCCCGGTCCGGCTTGCCGCTGGCGTCGGTCGGCAGGACGTCGACGAAGACGTAGCGCCGCGGGCGCGCCGCGGGCTCGAGCGCCTCGCAGGCCGTCCGGAGCGCGGGTTCGGCGTCGCGGGAGGCGATGACGCAGGCGGTCACGACTTCGCCCCAGCGTCCGTCGGCGACGCCGATCACGAGCGCCTCCCTGACCAGGCCCGTGTCCAGTAGCAAGCGTTCGACGCGGGCCGGATCGACCTTCTCGCCGCCGGTGACGATCACGCGGTCGGCCCGGCCCAGGATCCTCACGTCGCCCGCCGCGTCGACTTCGCCCCGGTCGCCGCTTCGCCAGGGCCGGCCCAGCGGGCCGTCGGGCCAGACGCCGAGGCCGAGCGCGGGAGAGTCGACGGTCACCACGCCCTGCGCGTCGGCCGCGAGGACCGTCCCGGGCAACGGCGTTCCGCGCACGGCTTCGCCCGACCAGAGTCGCTCCGGGGGGCAGAGCGCGCAGGCCGCCGCAGTTTCGGTCGAGCCGTACGTCAGGAACACGGGCAGCCGCCGCGAGCGGATCTCGCCGAGCAGCGGCGCCGGTACCGACGAGCCCCCGAGCAGGATGACGTCGAAGCCGCGCAGCCACCCTTCGCCGTCCGTGCGCGCGAGCAGGCGCGACAGCTGCGCGGGCACGAGCGAGACGAGTTTCGTGCCGCCCGCCGGGAGCGCGACCTGTGGCAGCGCCCGTTCCGGGTCGAAGCGGCCATCGACGACGGCGTGCGCGCCGCCCGTGGCCCTGGCGCGGATCGCGGGCATCAGTCCGCTCACGTGCCATGGCGGCGTGCAGGTGATCCCGTGCAGCACGGGCGCGAGCCCCATCGCGGCGAGGCGGTCGCGGAGCGCGAGCGCCGCGGCACGCAGCGTCTCCGGAGAATGGACCACGAACTTCACCTTGCCGCCGGTGCCGCCGGTCGGGATCAGCAGGCGTGAGCGCCAGCCCGTCGGCCAGTCGCAGGCTCCGAGGCCGCGCGGCTCCAGGTCCGAGCCCCGGATGAGCGTGCCGCGCGGAATCTGCCTCGCGGCCTCCTCGAGCTCCGACCTCCCCCAGTGCGGATTGCCGAGGAACACTGGCAGCCCCGCGTCATGCGCCTGCAGGGTTTCACGCAAGTGCGCGGCGTGGTCCGCGTGGAACACCGCGAGCGCGCTCATGCCAGCTCCCTCCAGAACTTCTCCCAGTCGAGGCCGCCCAGGCCGCGTGCGAAGGGTCCGTCCTCGTGCCGATCCCGTCCGTCCAGTTCGAACCTCCCGAGCGTGTCGAACCCGACCGCCAGAGGAGCGGGGTCGAGCGAAGCGAGCCAGAGGCCCGCCTGCCTGCCGATCGCCGTCTCGAAGCACGAAGAGTAGACGACCGGGGCCGTGCGCGTCCCGCGCCAGGCGAGGAAGGCGTCCCAGTCGCCCGCCAGGGAGGGCTTCACCACCGCCGGTCCGGCCCATGCGGGTCCGTCCGGGGTCGTGAACGATTCGTCCAGCGCGACCTTCTCGCAGCCGAGCGACGCGTAGCCCGCGTGGCCGACCGGGAGCGGCTGTTCCAGAAATTCGACGCGCGCCTCGGAGCGCGCGTACTCCGTCCAGAGACGCGCGGCCGCGAGGTCCAGCGAGCCGTTGGCGTCGAGCCTCAGGACTCCTGGGAACCGGTCGAGCGCCGCGCGCGCGAGGTCCGTCCCGTCGCCCGGGCCGATCTTCATCTTCAGCGTGCGATGCCCCCGCGCCGCCTTCTCGCGCACGTCCTCGCCCGCGGTGACGAGCCCGGCGCAGGGCAGCGCGCCCTCGAACGAGGCGATCTCGTTCCAGCGGCGGCAGGAAGAAAGCGCGGCCGCGAGCGCGGGCATCGGCCGTGAGGCGACCTTGGAGACCAGACGCGCGAGGTCGCCTTGCGCCGAGCGCAGGGCTTCGGCCGCTTCGTCGGCCGATTCCGTCGGGAAGCCCGGCCAGGGCGCGACCTCCCCGAAGCCGACGCGCCCTTCCGTCTCCGTGCGGATCACCACGCGGTCGACCGCGTCGACCGTGCCGGAGCCCGTGACGATCGCCTTGCGGAATCGTCGGCGGATTCTCCGGAACTCGTAGTTTCCCGCGCGCATCCCGTCCAAAGTCACGCAATCCGGCCTTTTCCGCAAAAACAAATTGCCTCGCCGGAGCCCGCTCCCTAACACCCTTCGGGGAAACCGACCTTCCATGGCCTCCGCTAAAACCAAGGGCCGCGTTTCCCTCGACGAACGCTTTTACCTGCCTGCCGACGCGTTCTTCCCTGCCAACGCCGGGCTCGGCCTGACTTACGACGACGTCTCCCTGGCCACCCGTTACTCCGAGGTCCTGCCGAGGATGACCCGTCTCGACACCTCGCTTTCCGAGTCCCTTCCTCTCTCCCTGCCCGTGGTCTCGTCGGACATGGACACCGTGACCGAGCACCGCATGGCGATCGCCATGGCCCTCAACGGCGGGCTCGGCCTCCTGCACTACAACATGTCGGAGCCCGACCAGGTCGCCGAGGTGCGCCGCGTCAAGAACCACATCCACGGCATGATCGCCGAGCCCGCCGTCGTCTCGCCCGAAGACCGCATCGGCGACGTCCTCGCCCGCATCGAGCGCGACGGCCTCGCCTTCAGCACCTTCCCCGTCACCTCGCCGGACGGACAGCTCGCCGGCCTGCTGCCCGGCAGCGCGGTCAAGGAGCGTCACCGGGAGCGCAAGGTGGCCGCGGTCATGATCCCCCGCGACCGCGTGTTCTCCGTCGTCGAAAAGGACCTCGGCAAGGATCCGATCGCCACCGCCGACCGGCTGTTCTCCGAGAACGTCGGGCAGAACAAGCTCCTGGTCGTCGACGCCCGCAACCGCCTCCGCGGACTCTTCACCCTCAGCGACATCGAGCGCATCTCCGAGGAGTCCCGCGCGCACGTGCGTCCCACCCGGGACGCCGACTTCCGCCTCCGCGTGGGCGCCGCGGTCTCCGTCCCGCGCGACGCCGAAGGCGAGATCGACCGGGCGCGCCTTCTCCGTCACGTCGGCGCCCTCATCGAGGAGGGCGTCGACGCCGTGGCCGTCTCCACCGCGCACGGTCACACCAAGGGCGTCGGCGACGCCGTCCGCATCCTTCGCAAGGCGCACCGCGGACTGACGCTCATCGCCGGCAACGTCACCAGCGCGGAGGGCGTGGAGTTCCTCGCCGCGGCCGGCGCGGACTCGGTCAAGATCGGCCAGGGCCCGGGTTCCATCTGCACCACCCGCATCGTCGCCGGCGTCGGCATCCCGCAGCTCACCGCGCTCTACGTCGCCTCCCGCGCCGCGGCCCGCAAGGGCGTGCGCGTGATCGCCGACGGCGGCGTCACCAAGAGCGGCGACATGGTGAAGGCGCTCACGCTCGCCGACGCGGTCATCCTCGGCGGCCTGCTCGCCGGCAGCCGCGAGGCGCCCGGCAAGCTGATGGAGATCAACGGCAAGACTTACAAGGAGTACCGCGGCATGGGCTCGCACGAAGCCATGCGCAAGGGTTCCGCGGCCCGTTACGGGCACAGCGCCAGCGGCAAGTTCAACAAGGTGGCCGCCGAGGGCATCGAGGCCCTCAAGGAGGTCTCCGGTTCGGTGGACCAGGTGCTCGCCAGCCTCGCCGGAGGCGTCCAGAGCGGCCTCGGCTACCTCGGCGCGCGCAATCTCGCCGAGCATCGGCGCAACGCCCGCTACATCCGCGTCACGCCCGCCGGCCAGCGCGAGGCCGCGCCGCACGACGTCATCGAAATCAAGGCCGGCTCCTGAACATGCTCTCCTTCATCCGTCTCCTCGCCGCCTTCCTCGTCGGCGGCGCCGCCGGCGCCGCCGCGGTGCTGTTCCTGCAGCCCACCTTCTCCATCGTCGTCACCAACGCCCCCGCCGGCGTGACCACCCTCGTCGACGCCCATCCGCCCGTCGTCGAGGAGCCGGAGTTCGTGCCGCCCCCGGCGCCGGTCAGCGCGCCCGTCGCCGGCGGCAGGCCGGCCGCGCCCACGCCCGGCGTCTCCGTTCCGCCTCCGGCGACGCCCGCCCCGGACGCGCCGATCGAGTACGCCCAGGTCGCCGGACGGCCCGCCTTCTGGCCGGCCGAGGTCCAGGCCGTGGTCCCTTCGGTGATCACTTTCAGCGTGGACGGAAAGAAGACCGAGGAGATGCGCATCGCCTCCGGCACGACCCTGCAGCTTTCCGGCGTGCAGCCCGACGGCATGCTCGAACTGCGCGCCCAAGGGCGCAAGTTCACCTTGCACGCCAAGTTCACCGACTTCGACGGCCTCGTCAGGAAGAAGGCCCGTGAGCTCATCGCACGCGCCTCCGGCGCGACGCCGGCCGTGCCTGCGCCCGCCGCGGCCTCCGCCGTGGCCCCCGAGCCCGTCGTCGCGGCCGTCCCGCCCGCGCCTGCGAAGCCCAGGGGCCCGCTCACGATGCAGCAGAAGCTCGACGCCCTTTACGGACGCAACAAGGAGGAGCCCGCCGCCCCGCCTTCCCCGCCGACCGCTGCGCCGAGCGTTCCTTCCGCCGCGCCTTCCGCTCCTGTTTCTCCTTCCGCCCCTGCGACGCCCGCCGCCCCTGCGACGCCCGCGCCGTCGGAATCCGCCGATCAGTCGGCCAAGGATGCCGACCTCAAGCGACGCATGGACGGACTCTTCAAGCCCGCGACCGCTCCGGCGCGATGAGCGGAGCCAAGGTCTTCTCCTGGAACGTCAACGGCGTCCGATCCGCGCTGGGCAAGGGTCTGGCCGACTTCATCGCAGAGGCCGACCCCGACGTCCTCTGCCTGCAGGAGACCAAGTGCGAGACCGCCGTCGCCTCCGCGCTCGGTCTCCCGTTCGCCCATCAGTTCTGGCATGAGGCGGAGAAGAAGGGCTACTCCGGCACGGCCGTGCTCTCCAAGCGGCCGCCGCTGTCCGTGAAGGTCGACTTCCCGGGCGACCACCCCGCCGAGGGGCGCGTCGTGACCGCGGAGTTCGCCGGACTTCATGTCGTGAGCGCCTACGTGCCCAACTCGCAGCGCGAGCTCGAGCGGCTCGACTACCGTCTCGAGTGGGACGCCGACTTCCGTCGCCACCTCGCGCGTCTGGCCAAGTCCAAGCCCGTGCTCGTCTGCGGCGACCTCAACGTCGCGCACCGGGAGATCGACCTGGCGAACCCCGATTCCAACCGCCGCAACGCCGGCTTCACCGACGAGGAGCGGGAGTCCTTCGGCGTCCTGCTCGACGACCATGGCTTCACCGACACCTTCCGTTCCGCCCATCCCGACCTCGCGCGACGTTACAGCTGGTGGAGCTACCGGCCCGGCATCCGGGAGCGCAACATCGGGTGGCGTCTCGACTACTGCCTGGCCTCCGACGGCCTGAAGTGGTCGTCGCCGGAGATCCATGACCGCGTGAAGGGCTCCGACCACTGTCCCGTCTCCTTGGTCGTGCAGGCCGACCTGGGCTGACCGGCCTACTGCTTCCCGTCCTTCGGCCTGCCGTCCCAGTCCAGCCCGCGCCTCGCCAGCGCCACCTTCATGAGGCCGGCGAAGAGAAGCAGCGTGCCGGCGGCGAAGCTCCACAGGCCCCAGACCGGCCAGAACCCCTCCAGCCTCCCGTCCTGCGGGCGGTGCTTCGCGTAGCGCACCGCGATGCGGCCGTCCTGCGGCACCTGACCGTAGAAAGCCTCGCGCACTTCGTGCCGGCGCCCGTCCGCGTCGACGTATCGCACCCGGATCTCCACGCTTTCCGAGAGCACGCCGCGCCGCCAGTGACGCAGCACTTCGTGGTCCATGACCTCTCCCGTGACCGTGGCGGAGTTCAGTTCGAAAGCGAGGCAGTAGGCGAGCCAGCCCAGCATGTACATCGTGATGACGATCGTCACCACCGTCGCCACCCCGGGCCCCGGCTGCTCCGTCTCCGATCGGCCGAAGACGCGCATGTCAGCGCGCCTCCATGAGCCGCCGGATCCAGGGGGTGAGGACGAACAGCGCGGCGGCGACGGCGGCGACCGCCCATGTCTGTTCCAGGAAGAAGGCGCCCATGGCCGCCGGATCCTGCGCGGTGAATTCGCCGGCGAGCGCGCCCGCGAGCTTGCTGCCGATCGCCGTGGCCAGGAACCACACCCCGAGGATCATCGAGGTCAGACGGGCCGGCGCCAGCTTCGTCATCGTGCTGAGCCCCACGGGGCTCAGGCACATCTCCCCGACCGTCTGCAGCAGGTAGACGCTCAGCAGCCATTCGGGTCCGACCTTGCCCTCGGCCGTCGCGGAGGCCGCGGGCACCATGAGCGCGAAGGACAGTCCGAGGAAGAGCAGGCCGAGTGCGAATTTCACCGGCACCGAGGGTTGGGAATGCCCCAGGCGCATCCAGCCCCAGGCGAACGCCGGCGCGAGCGCCATCACCATGAGCGCGTTCACCGACTGCCACCAGGCGGAGGGGAACGGCTTGCCGAAGGCTTCGTTATGCGTGAGTTTTTCGGCGAAGAGCGTGAGCGTCGACCCCGCCTGTTCGAAGATCGCCCAGAAGAGCGTCGCGGCCAGGAAGAAGATGAGGACCGCCGCCAGCCGCCGGCTCTCGCCGTCCTTCCGGATGACGCCGAGCCAGACCGCGCCCATCACCGGCAGCACGCAGAGCGCGGGCATGATCCACCGCGCCGAGGACGCGAAGGAGAGCGTGAGTCCGAGCGTCGCCGTGCCGGCCGCGACGGCCGCCAGCCGGCCCCACGGGCGGTGACCGTGCGACGGCGGCGAGCCGACCCGGCCGAGCCAGCTGAGCCGACGCACGTAGATCAGCATTCCGAACGTCATGCCGACGCCTGCGGCGCCGAAGCCCCAGTGCCAGGAGGAAGCCGGGTCGATGCTGGCGGCGGCCAGCCAGCCTCTGAACGTCTCGCCTTGGGCCAGCCAGCCCGTGATCAGCGGAGCCGCGAAGGCCCCGAGGTTGATCCCCATGTAGAAGAGCGAGAATCCGGCGTCCCGGCGATGGTCGCCCGGCGCGTAAAGTCCGCCGACCAGCGTGCTGATGCTGGGCTTGAGCAGCCCCGTGCCCGCCGCCACCAGCGAGAGCCCCGCGTAGAAGGTAGCCGTCCCGGGCATCGCGAGCGTGAAGTGCCCCAGCGTGATGACCGCGCCCCCGATGAGCACCGCCCGGCGGGCGCCCAGGAAGTTGTCGGCGACGAATCCGCCCAGGATGCACAGCATGTAGCTGAGCATCGTGTAGTTGCCATAGACCGTCGTCGCGTGCGCCTGATCCCACCCCAGCCCTCCCTTGCTCGCCGGCTCCATCATGAAGAGCAGCAGCAACGCCCGCATGCCGTAGTAGGAGAAGCGTTCCCACATCTCCGCGTAGAAGAGATTGCTCAGGCCCTTGGGGTGGCCGCCGATTCCTCCCTCCGGAACGGTTTCCGGGACGTGCGGGACCGGATCAGGCAGTGGGGCGGGGCGGGACACCGCTGGCAGGGTCGTTTTCGGGCCTCATTCGGGCAATGCATTAAAAACAGGCCGACATTGACAAACCCCTCCGTCCCTCTACTTTTGAGACTCATTCTCAATTAGCGTGACCCCTGTTTCACAGCTTCAGCCCGGCCAGTTCGGGAAGTTGGCCCACCTCGATCCCGAGCGCGAGGTGGATCAGCGTCTGATGGCCTTGGGTCTGCTTCCCGGGATGACCCTGAAACTGGTGCGTCGGGCTCCGCTGGGGGACCCGGTGGCCATCGAGTTCGGCGGCCAGGTGATCAGCCTCCGCAAGGCCGAGGCGGAGAGCCTGCTCGTGGACGTCGCGGCCGACTGTCCCGTCCAGCGACCCCGCGGCACGCCGTGAGCGCCGAAACTGAACCGTTGGTGGCGCTCGTCGGCAATCCCAACACCGGCAAGTCCACCCTCTTCAACGCCCTCACGGGCCTGCGTCAGCGCGTCGGCAACTATCCCGGCGTGACCGTCGCCAGGAAGTCGGGCCAGTGCGACCTCGGACCGGCCGGCCGGGTCGAGCTCGTCGACCTCCCCGGACTCTACTCGCTCGCCGCCGCCTCGCCTGACGAGCAGGTCGTGGTGGACGCCCTCACGGGCCGCATCTCCGGCGACCGACGTCCCGACGCCGTCCTCCTCGTCGTCGACGCCACTAATGTCCTGCGCAACCTCTTCCTCGCCTCGCAGGTGGCCGAGCTCGGCGTGCCCATGGCCGTCGTGCTCAACCAGGCTGATGTCGCGCGAGAGCAGGGCCTGCGCATCGACGTCGGGCTCCTCTCGCGCCGTCTCGGAGGCATCCCCGTCGTGCTGGCCTCCGCCTGGAAGGGCGAGGGCGTGTCCGAAGTGCGCCGCGCGATCGCCCAGGCTCTCGCCGAGCGCCGTCTGGCCTGCCGCGTCGCCTGGCCCGCGCCCGTCGCGGCGGCCCTGTCCGAAGTGACCGCGGCCCTGCGGTCCGACCTCGGCGTCGAGCCCACCGCCGCCGAGGCGCAGCGCGCGCTCTTCGACGCCTCGGGCTCCACCGCCGCCCGCCTCGGCTGGACCGGCTCCCGTCGCGACCTCGTCCTGCGCTCGGCCCGCGACAAGGTGCGCCGCGGCGGCTACAATCCCTTCGCGGCCGAGCCGCTCGCGCATTACGCCCACCTCAGGGCGCTGCTCGAAGGCGTCGTCGAGGAGGGAGGAACCGCGCGGAGCGCCTCCGCCGCCGTCGACCGCCTGCTCCTGCACCGCCTCCTGGGCCCGGTGCTCTTCGCCGCCATCATGCTCGGGCTGTTCGCCTCGGTCTTCTGGCTCGCGAAGTTCCCCATGGGCTGGATCCAGGACGGCGTCGACCTCCTGCGGGGCTTCGTCGCGCCGAAGTTCGCCGCCACGCCCATGCTGCAGAGCCTCGTCGCGGACGGCGTCATCGGAGGCGTCGGCGCCTTCCTTTCGTTCCTTCCGCAGATCCTCATCCTGTTCCTCTTCGTCGGCATCCTGGAGGACAGCGGTTACATGGCGCGCGCGGCGTTCATCATGGACCGCCTCTTCAGCTGGTGCGGACTCAGCGGCAAGAGCTTCGTGCCGCTGCTCTCCGGCTTCGCCTGCGCCATCCCGGGGCTGCTCTCCACGCGCACCATCGAGGACCCCAAGGCCCGCCTCGCCACCGCCTTCGCCGTCCCGTTCATGAGCTGCTCGGCGCGCTTCCCCGTGTACGCCCTCATGTGCTCGGCGTTCATCGGCCCCGTCTACGGTCCCGGCTGGGAGTCGGCCGCGATGGTGGGCATGCATTGCGTCGGGCTGCTCTTCGCGGTGCCCGTCGCGTTCATCCTCACCCGCTTCGTCCTGCGCGTGCGCCCCCAGCCCTTCGTCCTCGAGCTGCCGCGCTACCAGCTGCCCAAGCCGCGCGACGTGCTCTGGCGCATGTGGCAGAACGCGGCCGAGTTCGTCTCCAAGGCCGGCACGGTCATCTTCGCCATCACCGTCATCGTCTGGGCCCTCTCCTACTTCCCGCGCGACCCCGCCGTGGCGGACAGCGTGCGGGCCGCCGAACCATCGCTGACCGGCGAGGCCCTGGAGCGGCGCGTGCAGGCCGCCTACGTCGAGCAGTCCTGGATGGGGCGGTTCGGCAAGGCCGTGCAGCCGGTCTTCGACCCCTGCGGCTTCGACTGGAAGATCACCGTCGGCGTGCTGGCCAGCTTCCCCGCGCGAGAAGTGATCGTCTCGACGCTCGGCGTCACCTATTCGCTCGGCGAGGGCGCCGAGGCCGACAGCGCTCAGCTGCGGACGGCCATGCAGTCCGCCCGCTGGCAGGAGGGGCCCCGCGCCGGTTCGCCGATCTTCTCGCTCGCGGCGGTCCTCGCCCTCATGGTCTTCTTCGCGCTCTGCTCCCAGTGCGGCGCGACCGTTGCCACCCTCGCCCAGGAGACCGGCGGATGGAAGTGGGCCTTCGCCTCCTTCGCCACCATGACCGTGCTCGCCTGGCTCGCCGCGACGGGCGTCTACCAGGCCGTGATCCGGCTCGTTCCGCCCGCATGAGCGTCGACGCCGTCATCGTCTCCGCCTGCGTCGGCGCGGCCTTCGGCTGGCTCGTCCGCCGGTGGCTTGCCGCGGCCCGACGCCGTCGGGACGGAGGTTGCGCGGGCGGCTGCGGGTGCGCCGACAAAGTCGGTAAGGGGCGCTGAATCCGTTCGCCTCGGACGACCGGGTCGCCCAACCTAAGTCGCATGTCCATCAAGTCGCGTCACACCCGCCACCGCGCCAAGGCCTCCGTGAGCCCTCGCGCCACCCGGCTTTCCGTCAAGAAGGCCGCGCGTCAGCGCCCGAAGCCCAAGTCCGGCCGCTGAGTCAGGCCGGCTGCTGCTGGCTGAGGCAGTGCAGCGCGCCGCCTTCGATCAGCAGCGCGCGGCAGTCGATGCCCACGGCCTTGCGCCCCGGGAAACATTCGCCGATCACGCCCAGGGCCGTCGCGTCGGTGTCCTGCCCGTAGGTCGGCACGAGCACGCCCCCGTTGACGATGAGGAAGTTCGCGTGGCTCGGCGGCAGGTCGCGTCCCGCGAGACGGATCGGGCGGGGCAGGGGGAGTTCCAGCACCTCGAGCGGGCGGCCGCCCGGGCGCATCTCGCGCAGACGGCGGAGGTTCTCGCGCATCGGCGCGTGGTTCGGGGACGTCGCGTCCGATTCCGTGACGGTGAGCACCGTGCGGGGGGCGACGAAGCGGGCGAGGTTGTCGATGTGTCCGTCCGTGTCGTCATGGGCCAGCCCTTCGCCGATCCACAGGAGTTCGTCGATCGCGAGGCCTTCGCGCAGCGCGGCGTGGAAGGCCGCGTCGTCGCGACCCTCCGCCCGGTTGGGGTTGTTCTGGACCGCCTCCGTGGTGAGCAGCAGGCCGTCGCCCGAGACCTCGATGCCGCCTCCTTCGAGTTCGAACGGATAGGCGAAGCGGCGCAGGCCCAGGCGCGAAGCCACGCGTCCCGGCACCTGGTTGTCGAGCGAGGCCTCGAACTTGCCGCCCCAGCCGTGGAACTCCCAGTCGGTGAGCGCGACTTCGCCCGTGCGGTCGTTCTTCACGAAGATCGGACCGTGGTCGCGGCACCAGACGTCATCCGTCGGGATGTCGGTCAGCTCGATCACGGAGAGGTCGGCCTTGGCGGCGCGCAGCTCCCGCTCTGCCTCCGCGCGGAGCGCGCCCGCGGCGTTGATGCGCACCGGCTGGAAGCGTGAGACCGCGGCGGCGAACTCCGCGAACTTGGCGGGGATCAGGTCGTAGTGGCCGGGCCAGAGCGCGCGGTTCGACGGCCAGGACAGCCAGGTGCAGGCCTGCGGTTCCCACTCCGCGGGCATCCGGAAGCCGAGCTCGCGCGGGGTCGCCATCGCTCAGTCGCGCAGCCGGCGCGTCAGGTCGCCGAAGGCGTCGATGCGCCGGTCGCGGAAGAACGGCCAGATGCGGCGGAACTCCCGCTGGCGGGCCAGGTCGCAGTCCGCCAGCAGCACCTCCTCCTTGTCGGGGGAGGCCTTGGCGACGATCTCGCCGTAGGGGTCGGAGACGAAGCTCTGGCCCCAGAATTCCGTGCGGCCCTCGCGGCCCACGCGGTTCGTCGCGGCGACGTAGCAGCCGTTCGCCACGCCGTGCCCGCGTTGGACCGTCTCCCAGGCGTTGTGCTGGGCGCGGCCGAGCGAGGCCTTCTCCTCCGGCAGCCATCCGATCGCGGTGGGGTAGAAGAGGATCTGCGCGCCGGCCAGCGCGGTGAGCCGCGCGGCCTCCGGGTACCACTGGTCCCAGCAGATGAGCACGCCGATGTCGCCGTGCGCCGTGCGCCACGAGCGGAAGCCCAGGTCGCCGGGCGTGAAGTAGAACTTCTCCTCGAAGCCGGGGTCCTGCGGAATGTGCATCTTGCGGTACTTGCCGAGCACCGTGCCGTCGGCGTCGATGACCGCGGCCGTGTTGTGATACACTTCGCTGCCGCGGGCTTCGAAGAGCGGCGCGATGATGACCACGCCGAGACGGCGCGCCGCCTTGGCCAGTTCGGTCACGGAGGGTCCGGTCTCGACCGGTTCGGCCAGCGCGAAGTGCCGCGGATCCTGCTCGATGCAGAAGTACTTCGTCGTGAACATCTCCTGGAGCCCGACGATCTTCGCGCCCTTGGCGGCGGCCTCCTCGATGCGCGGCAGGGTCTTGCGGACGTTGGCCGCCGGGGTGTCCTCGGCGGTGAGCTGGATGAGTCCGATGCGGACGGAGTCGCCCATGGGTCCGTCAGTAGACCAGCTTGTTGATGGGGTATTCCACGATGCCCTCGGCGCCAGCCGCCTTGAGGGTCGGGATGAACTCACGCGACTGCCGCGCGTCGATGATGGTCTCGACCGCGATCCACTCGGGATTGCTCAGCTGGGAGACGGTCGGGTTGCGCAGGGCGGGCAGCTTGCCGGCCACGGCCTCGAGCCGCGCCTTGGGCAGGTTGAACTTCAGTCCGACCATGTGCTGGGCGGCGAGCGCGCCCTGCAGCATCAGCACGACCTGCTCGATCTTGGCGCGCTTCACGGGGTCGGCCCAGGCGGCCTTGTTCGCCACCAGCACCGTGGTGGTCTCGAGCAGCTGGGCCACGATGCGGAGCTTGTTGGCCTTGATGGACGAACCCGTCTCGGTGATGTCGACGATCGCGTCGGCCAGTTCGGGCACCTTGACCTCGGTGGCGCCCCAGGAGAATTCGACCTCGCACTCGACGCCCTGGGCCTTGAACCAGCGGCGGGTCGTCTCGACCAGCTCGGTGGCGACGCGCTTCCCGGCGAGGTCCTTGGCGGTCCTGACCGGGGAGGCCTCCGGGACGCAGAGGACCCAGCGGGACTTCTGGGAGGAGGCCCGGCTGTAGATGAGTTCGCAGACCTGGACGACGTCGGCGGCGTTTTCCTGCACCCAGTCCTGGCCGGTCAGGCCGCAGTCGAAGAAGCCGTGCTCCACGTAGCGGGCGACTTCCTGGGCGCGGATGAACCGTCCGTCCAGGGAGGGGTCGTCAAAGGACGGGCGGTAGGACCGGGAGCTCTTGGCGACCGGGAAGCCGGCCTTGGCGAAGAGCTGCAGCGTGGCCTCCTCGAGGCTGCCCTTGGGCAGCGCGAGCATCAGTTTCGCGGCTTCCTGACTCATAGGACCCGCGAGACAACCCCCATGCCAGCCCCCTCGCAAGCATTAAGGGGTTGACTAGGGGTGCCTGAAAAAGACCCTATTTCGATACATTCCCCGCCATGCAGCGCCTCCTGCTCATCCTCGCCGTGTCCCTCTTCGTCGTCGGCTGCGCCAACAAGCCCGCCGGATCGGCCGCCGTCGCGGGCGAGGAGCAGAAGTTCTCATGGGAGAAGGACGCCCAGCCCGCCGCACCGGTCGACCTCACCGTCCCTCCGGAAGACGCCGCCCAGGCCCGCGTGGTCGCGGTCAACGAGGAGCAGGGGCTCATCGAGCTCGCCCGCTCGGGTGACAAGCCCGACTTGAACAGCCGACTGCGCATCGACAAGCTGGGCAAGCTGGTCGACGTCGCGGTGCTGCGTCACACGGAGAAGACCATCTTGGTCGGCATCGTGCCCAATCAGCAGAACTACGCCCGCGTCTACGCCGGCGACGTGGTCGTCTGCGGCGCCATCCCGCCTCCCCAGTGACCTGCGCCCGCAAGGCGTGACAGAAGGACCCGCCCCGCCCGACGCGAGGCGGGTCTTTCATTTCAGCACCCCCGCATTTGCGGGCTTTCGGGTGATTTTTCCTCCGCCGTTGACCGTTCAACGTGGCATGGCTACTGCTCGCCTTTCGTCGTCACCATGCCCAACAGATTGCACAGACTCCGTCCGGGCCGGGCCCTCAGCAGGCTGATGGGCTTCCTCGTCGGGGTGGCGATCTTCCTCCCTCTGCTGGCTGCCCTCGTCATCTGGGCCGGCGGGCGCTTCGCCCCCTCGATCCTCGATTCGGCCCTTTCCTCCCGGAGCGGCTGTTCGCTCTCGGTCGAGTCCAACGACACCAACCTCCTGCTCGGCCGCGTGCACTTCGGCGGCCTCCGCGTCGAAGGGGCCTCCCGCTGGCAGGAACGAGCGTTGCTCAGCGCCCGGGAACTCACGGTCGACTTCGAACCCTCGAGCTTCGCCGGTGACGGCGTGCGCGTCATCCGTGAGCTCAGGATCGACGTGGACGAGCTCGTCGTCGTGGGCAAGGAGGACTACCTGAACGACAACAACCTCCGCGACCTCATCCGCTCCTTCTCCTCCCAGGAGTCGGCGGGCGGTGCGGACGTCCGGGAGCCCGCGCGCTTCCGCATCGAGCGGCTCTCGCTCAACGTCCGTCGGGTCCGCGTCATCGCCGGCGACGGCACGGATCGCCGCCGCACCGTCGTCGACCGTGAGGCGGGCATCAGCCTCGAGGCGAGCGACGTCGATGAATCCAGCCTCGGCGACAAGGTCTGGAAGCCCCTCGCCTCTCGGCTCACCGGGCTCGCCGCCCGCGTCGGCGTCGACGCCGCCGTGGACCGCGCGCGCGAGCAGGTGCTGCGCGCCGCCGAATCCCTCCTCTCCCGCTGAGCATTCTTCCGATGTCCGAACCTTCCGCAGATTCCGCCCCCGCTCCGGAGCCCGGCTCCGACCTCCCGCTCCGCGTCGCCGAGCTCGAGGGCGAGGTGCTCCGCCTCCGCGACACCTTGCTGCGCAGCACGGCGGACCAGCAGAACCTGCAGCGTCGCCATCAGCGTGAGCGCGACGATCTCCGCAGGTACGCCGTGGCCGGCCTGGTCGAGGACCTCCTGCCCGCGCTCGACGCCTTCTCGCTCGGCCTCGCCTCCGCTTCGTCGCAGGCGGACGGACGTGCCGTCGCCGAGGGCTTCCGCATGGCCGTGACGCAGCTCCGGACCATCCTTTCCTCGCACGGGCTCGTGGAGATCGTTCCCTCCGGGCTGCCCTTCGATCCCTCCCGGCATGAATCTGTCGGCCAGGAGCCGAGCGCCGACGTGCCCGAGGGCGCCGTGGTCCGGGTCGCGCGCTCCGGATGGATCCTCCACGACCGCGTCGTCCGGCCCGCCGCGGTCTTCATCTCCTCCGGTCCCGCGCGCTGATCATGGCCGAGGACTACTACGCCCTGCTCGGCGTCGCCCGGGACGCCTCGGCCGACGACCTCAAGAAGGCCTATCGCAAGAAGGCCATGGAGTTTCACCCGGACCGCAATCCCGGCGACAAGGCGGCGGAGGAGAAGTTCAAGAAGGTGTCGCGCGCCTACGAGGTGCTGTCGGACCCCGACAAGCGCCGGCTGTACGACCAGCACGGTGAGGCCGCGTTCGACCAGGCGGCCGGCCCCTCGCCCGGCGGCTTCCAGGGCGCCGATCCGCGCGACATCTTCAACCAGTTCTTCAGCGGCGGATTCGGGGACATCTTCGGCGGCGGAGGCGGCGAGCAGGACGACTCCGGTGAAGACCTGCGCCAGGACGTCCGCATCACCCTCGAGGAGGCGGCCGAAGGCGTCGAACGCAAGATCCCCTACCGCCGTCACGTCGCCTGCGCCAAATGCTCCGGTAGCGGAGCGGAGGCCGGCGCCAAGAAGGTCCGGTGCGCCACCTGCAAGGGCCACGGCCAGGTCGTGCGCTCCCAGGGCTTCTTCCAGATGCGGCAGACCTGCCCGACCTGCCATGGCCAGCGCGAGACCATCGACAAGCCCTGCCGCGCCTGCTCCGGCGAGGGGCGCACGGTGGCCGAGGCTTCCGTCAACGTCCGCATCCCTCCTGGCGTGGACACCGGCGTCAAGCTGCGCTCAACCGGCAACGGCTCCGCCGGCCGTCGCGGCGCCGCCGCCGGCGACCTCTACGTCGTCGTGCATGTCGCCGACCACGAGCTCTTCGAACGTGACGGCGACGATCTCGCCTGCGCCGTGCCCGTGAAGTTCTCCGTGGCCGCGCTCGGCGGCCAGATCCATGTCCCGAAGCTCAAGGGCAAGGCCTTGCTCAAGGTCCCGGCCGGCACGCAGGGCGGCACGGTCTTCCGGCTGCGCGGCGAAGGCATGCCCCGCCTGCGCGGGTCGGGCGCCGGAGACCTGCTCGTGCGCGTCGACGTCGACGTGCCGAAGAAGCTCACCGAGGCGCAGCGCAAGTCCCTCCAGGCCTACGCGGACGCCTGCGGCGACGACGTCGCCCCCGTCTCCGAATCGTGGGCCCAGAAGTTCAGGCGCTTCTTCGATTAACCACCTTGCCCGCGGTCCTCGCCGGGGCCTACTGTGAGCCCGTGCCGCGCGATCCCGGACACACCGACCGTCTCGTCCGCCGCCTCCGCTGGGAGGAGCTCGACCCCGCATGGCTCGAGCGGCTGGCCGGGCTCGCCCGCGAGGAGGACCTGGAAGGAGGCGGCCTGCTCCGCCGTCCGGCGCGCGTCGGTGACCCGACTTCGGAACTGCTCGCCAGGTCCGGCCGCGCCTCGGCCCGGCTGGTCGCGCGCGGGCCCGTGGTCGTCGCCGGCCTCGGCATGATCGCTCCGGTCCTGGCCGCCTACGGGAAGGCCTGCGCGGGCAGGGCCGTCCTGCGTGACGGAGCGCGCGCCGCGCGCGGCGACGTGCTCGGCGTCATCGAGGGTCCGGCGCCCGAGCTGCTCCAGGCCGAGCGGCCCCTCCTCAACTTCATCCAGCGGCTGTGCGGCGTGGCCACGTGGACCCGTCGGCACGTCGACGCCATGGGGGCAACGCCTTCGCTGCTCCTCGACACCCGCAAGACCACGCCGGGGTTCCGCATGCTCGAGAAGTACGCCGTCGGGGTGGGCGGCGGACACAACCACCGCCTGGGCCTCTTCGACCGCGTCATGGTCAAGGACAACCATCTCGCCGCGGCGGACGGGAGCGACTCAGGCGCCCGCATCCTGGAGCTCGTGCGCCGCGCGCGCGCCGCGTGTCCCGACCTGCTCATCGAGGTCGAGGTCGACCGGCCAGACCAGATCGGCCCGGCGCTGGCTTCCGGCGCCGAGGTCATCCTCCTCGACAACTTCCCCCTCGCGTCGCTCCGCGAAGCCGTGCCCTTCGTGCGCGGCCGCGCCTGGTGCGAGGTCAGCGGGGGCGTCTCCCTCGCGACCTTGCCTGAGCTCGGCGCGCTCGGGCCCGACTTCATCTCCTGCGGCGCGCTGACGCACGCCGCGCCCTGGGCCGACATCGGGCTCGACTGGGACTGACATGCCCGCGCTCGACGGCAGCATCCTCCTCGCGTTCCTGCGCGCCGGCGACGAACCCGTGAGCGGCGACCGCCTCGCCCGCGAGCTCGGCGTCTCCCGCGTCGCCGTCTGGGCCCGCCTCGAGAAGCTTCGCAAGGCCGGCTTCGTCTTCACCGCCGCCCCCCGTCGCGGCTACCGCCTCGCCGAGACGCCGAGGCACCTCGAGCCATCCCTCCTCGAGGCGCACCTGCGTCACGCGGGCGTGCAGACGCCCGTCGAGTTCCTCGCCGCGTGCGACAGTACGAACTCCGAGGCCGAACGGCGCCTGGCCGTCGGCGCCGAGGCGCCCTTCGCCGTCCTCGCGGGCAGGCAGACCGCCGGCCGCGGCCGGCTCGGAAGGCGCTGGCACAGCGAGCGCGCCGGCAACCTCTACCTCTCCCTGGCCTTCCGTCCCTTCCTGCCTCCGGAGAGCCTGCGTCCTTTCACGCTGTGGATGGGCCTCGCGCTCTGCGCCCACGTCGAGGCGCGGCACGGCGTCCGGCTCGGCCTCAAGTGGCCCAACGACCTGCTCACTCCCGACGGCCGCAAGGTGGCGGGCATGCTCACCGAGGCGCGTGTCGATGCCGACAGCGTGCGGGAGCTCGTCTTCGGCGTGGGCATGAACTTCGTCGGGCGGCCGCAGGACATGGCGGAGGAGATCCGCCAGCTGGCGGGAACGCTCGAGGCGTCCGTCGGCGCACGGCTGGATCCCAATCTCGAGGCGGCGCTGGCCGTCAAGGCGCTGCTCGAGGCCTGGGAGCAGTTCACCGAAGGCACCTGGCGACGTGCCTTCCGCGCCCGATGGCAGAAGCACGACGTGCTCACCGGCAGGTCGGTGAGGGTCGGGTTGCGCGGCAAGCCCGTGGCCGGCGTGGTCGACGGCGTCGATGACGAGGGATCCCTGATCCTCCGCGTCGGCGGACGTCGTCGCGCCGTCGTGTCCTCGGGCGAGGTGACCCTCCGCCGTCGATGAGCGTCCTTGCCCGTCCGTCCCGTGCGGCCTAGTTTTCCGCCCGTGGACGTGCTCTGTTTCGACATCGGCAACACCCACGCCCACTGGGGCGTGGTCCGCGGCCGGGACGTGATCCGGTCCGGCGTCCTCGCGACCGTCTCCCTCGATGAGCCGTCCATCGGGCGGGTGCTCGCGGACTGCCCCTCCGCCGGCCTTGCCCTGGCCAGCGTCGTGCCCGCCGCCACCGCCCGCGCGCTGCCCGTCCTCGCGGCCTCAGGCCGCCGTCTGCATCATCTCCGCCACGACACCGTCGTCGGTCTCGGCTTCGATTACCCGACGCCCGCCGAGGTGGGGCAGGACCGCCTGGCCGACTGCGTCGGCGCCCAGCTGCTCGTCGGGCCGCCCGCGGTCGTGGTCGGCATGGGCACCGCCACCACCGTGGACATCCTGACCTCCAGGGGCTACGCGGGGGGCATCATCGCCCCCGGCCTCAGCGTGATGACGCGCTACCTGCATGAACGCACCGCACTCCTCCCGGCGCTCGATCCGGCGAAGCTCCTCGGCGGACCGGCCATCGGCCGTTCGACCGTCGACGCCATGCGCGCCGGCTGCGCCATCGGCTTCTCCGGGATGATAGGCGCGCTCCTCGATGCCGTGACCGCCGAGATGGAGCGGCGCGGCGACGGCCGGCCGCAGGTCCTCTTCACCGGCGGCGCGTCGGACTTCCTGCCGGACTCCTGGCGGGCCCGCGTGCGTCATGAGCCCGGCCTCACCCTCATCGGCCTGGCGGAATCCTTCCGTCGCACCGCTCCATGAGCGGCGATCCGCTGGCAGGCCTGCGGAGGCTGCTCCCCGTGCTCTTCCTCATCATCCTCGTCCAGGCCGGCTTCTTCGTGTGGGCCGTCTGGGGCGGACGTGCCGGCGCCCAGCCCGCGTTGCGGGCGGTCGTCGCGGCCGACCTCGCCGTGACGGGGGTCACCGCGTTCGTGCTCTGGCGCCTGCTCGGACGGCGTCGCTGAGTCCGTTCAGGCCTTCGTCATCCGCAGCAGCTCCTTGCGGCGGTTCCGGATCTCGGCGCAGCCGGCCGCGGCGAGACGGTCGGTCGAGAAGGCCTCCACCGTGAGGCTGGCCACCGCGGTGCCGTACAGCATGCCCTGCCTGAGCGCCGCGAAGTCGTGCCTTCCTACTGAGGCCAGGTAGCCGAGCATCGCGCCGGCGAAGCTGTCGCCCGCGCCCGTCGGATCGCGCAGTTCCGTGACCGGGTAGGCGGGCAGGGCGAACATCCCCTCCTGATGGAAGAGCACCGCGCCGTGCTCCCCCTTCTTGATGATGACCGCGCGGCAGCCGTGCTCGCGCAGGCGGCGGCCGGCCGTGATCACGTTGGATTCGCCCGTGAGCTTGGCCGACTCCGTGTCGTTGATGACCAGCAGGTCGGACCGCCGCATCACCTCGCCGAGCTTTTCGCGCTGCGTCTCGATCCAGACGTCGATCGTGTCGGCCAGCACGAACCTGGGCGCCGCGAGCTGATCGAGCACGTTGAGCTGCAGGTCGGGGCGGATGTTGCCGAGCAGCACGTAGGGGGAGTCGAGGTGGGCCTCGGGCAGCCGCGGGCTGAAATGTTCGAACACGTTGAGCTGCAGGTCCTCCGTGTCGCGGCGGTTGTAGTTCTCGTGGTAGCGCCCGCGCCAGAAGAACGTCCGTCCCGAGCCGTCGGTGTGCAGCCCGCTCAGGTCCACGCCGCGCTTCTCCAGCTTCTTCCGGTCCTTGGCCGCGAAGTCATGGCCGACCACGCCCACGATGCGCGGGGGCGCGAAGTAGCTGGCGGCGAGGCAGGCGTAGGAGGCGCTGCCTCCCAGGATGCGTTCGCCGGACGCGTGCGGCGTGACGATGCTGTCGTAGGCGACGGAGCCGACCACGAGGACGGGGTCGGCCGTGCGGCCTTTGGTGCGGATGCGGCGGGGATTGCTCATGAGGAAGGGGTGAAGAGGGCGGGGCGGGCGGCGCGCAGGCGGTGCAGCGCGAGCAGGGCGAGGGCGTGCGCGCCCTCGTCCGAGGAGAGGGCGGCGAGGGCCGCCTCGGGCCGCAGGGCCAGGACCTGGATCTCCTCGTGTTCGTCCGGATCCGTGCGTCCTCCGGGAGCCACGCCCTCGATGAGGACGAAGTGGCAGCGGTTGGACTGGATCGCCGGGTTCGGCGAGCAGGTGCCGAGCAGTTCGGCGCGGCCGCCGATGAAGCCCGTCTCCTCCTCGGCCTCGCGCGTCGCGGCGGCCGCCGGATCTTCGCCGGCGTCGATGATGCCTCCGGGCGGCTCCGTGGAGACGCGGCGCGCGCCGAAGCGCCACTGCCGCGTCATGACCAGGCGGCCGTCCTTCGTGACCGGAAGCGCGAGCACCCAGTCGCGGGAGTGGAGCACAAAAAAGTCACCCTCCCGACCGTCGAGAGGGTGACTGCAATGTTCCTTGTGTACCTTGAAAACCCTGCAGTCGGCGTGAACTGATTCCTGCTGGACGAGCCAGCGAGACGGCGCCGACATGCCCGCTTACTTGACCTTCAGCTTCTGTCCGATCTGGAGGCGGGTGGCGTCAACGCCGGGATTCAGGTCCTGGATGGCCTTGAGGGAGAGACCGTTCTTCTTGGCGATGCCGGAGAGCGTGTCGCCCTTGACGACGGCGTATTCGCCGGGACCGGCGGGCGAACCGCCCTTGGCGCCGGAGCCGGCGGCCTTGGGAGCCACCGCGGCCTTCTGGAGCTTGGCGATCTCTTCCGCGATCTTGGTGAAGTTGTCGTTGGCCTGGGTCTGGTTGGCGGACACCGTGCTCTGGAGGGCCTGGAGTTCGGCGAGAGGAGCCTTGCTGGCGATCGAGGCGCCGAGGTCGGCGGCGCTCTGCTGCGCGGCGGCGGCGGCGTCAGCGGCGCCCTGCGCCGCGGACTTGGCCTTGATGCCGACGACGAGGCCGGCGGCGCCGAGGGCGAATCCGACCACGCCGATGATCAGCGGAAGCTTGGATTCAGAGGGAGTGGAGGAGATGCTGTCGTTTTCCATGTGATGTGGGTTTTCGGTTGAGGAACATTCCGAGATTAGCGGTTTGAGAGTGACGGCAACACAAAATCCCCTTGAATTAAGGCTTCGGGCGGTAGCGCAGTCTGGCTAGCGCGTCTGGTTTGGGACCAGAAGGTCGTGGGTTCGAATCCCACTCGCCCGACCATCCTTCCTTTACGACTTATTCACACTCAGCCGTAGGCGAGGGTGTGGCCGCCCTTGATCACGGTGACGTGATTGGAGCCGTCCGGCTTGGTCGTCGGCTCGGTCCGGCCGACCACCTTCGCTTCGAGACCGAGTTCCTTGGCCAGCCGGAGGGCGCCGTCGACGGACTTCGGTTCCAGATAGGCCTCCAGCCGGTGCCCCATGTTGTACACCTGATGCATTTCCTTCGGCTCGGTGCCGCTTACACGGGCGATTTCCCTGAAAATCGGGGGTTCTTCCAGCAGGGCGTCCTTGATGAAGTGCACGCCGGTGCCGAAGCGTCGGCACTTGGTCTGCCCGCCGCCGGAGCAGTGGACCAGGCCTTTGACCGCCTCGTGACCGAGGGTCTGGAGGAGGCGGATGACCAGGGGGGCGTAAGTCCGGGTGGGGGAGAGCAGGGCCTGCCCGACGGTCTGAGCGGAGCCCGGCAGGGGGTCGCTCATCCGGTGCGGGCCGCAATAGGCCAGGTCGGCCGGCGTCCGCGGGTCGAAGGTCTCGGGGTGCTTCTCGGCATAGTGCCGGGAGAGCAGCTCATGCCGGGCGCTGGTCAGCCCGTTGGAGCCGATGCCGGAGTTCTCCTCCTTCTCGTAGGAGCAGAAGCCCCCCGAGGCGAAGCCCACGATGGCGAGTCCGGGCACGACCCGGGCCGCGTCGATGACTTCGGAGCGCGCGAGGATGGCCGTCGCGGTGGAGTCCACCGTGAGCGTGGGCGTCAGGTCGCCCACGTCGGCCGTCTCGCCGCCGCCGGAGCGGATCCCGAATCCGTGGGAGCGGAGCATCTCCAGCACCTCTTCGGTCCCATCGATCAGGTGCGAGAGCACTTCGCCCGGGATGTTGCGCGCGTTGCGGTTGATCGTGGACGAGAGGATCACGCCCTTGGTCACGCCGACGCAGAGCAGGTCGTCGACGTTCATGATGACGCTGTCCTGGGCGATGCCGCGGAAGACGCGCGCGTCGCCCGTCTCCTTCCACCGGAGGTAGGCCAGGAGCGCCTTGGTGCCGGAGCCGTCGGAATGCGTCACGACGCAGCGCGACGGATCGCCGGTGAGGTGGTCGGCCACCACCTTGCAGAAGGCCTTCGGAAAAAGCCCCGGGTCCAGACGGTCGACCGCCGCGTGCACTTCGCCCTTGGTGGCGGAGACGCCGCGCGCGGCGTAGCGGCCGGAGTCGGAGGAGGGCTTGCTATCGGACGCCATGGGACGTTGCATGGCCTATTCCCGGCCGCTCGGACGGTCAACGCCCTTCTCCCCGTGAGCCTCTTCAGCCAGCGAAGCAAGCGAGTGTCCGTCTCCGTCGTCGTCGGCGGGCTCATCGGGCTGCTCGCCCTGGCCGGCTTCGGCGCGTGGCGCGACGCGCGTCTCGGCGAGCTGGCCGAATCCTACCGCCGCGCGCACGCGGCCCGCGACATCGCGGCGCTCGAGTCGCTCTTCTGCCTCGACGGCGTGGCGCCGGAGGGGCGCGCGCGGCTCCGGCTCGCGCTCGCGCAGGAGATCGACCAGCCCCTCGCCAAGGTGAGCGTCGACGAGGACGCACGCGGCCATCTGAGCCAGGTCGTGGACACCTGGCGTCGCATGGGCATGAAGATGACTCTGCCCTTCGCCGGCGCAGCGCTCCAGATCGAGCACGCCACTTCGGACCGGCTGACCTCCACCCACCTCATCGGCCGCGACGGCCTCCGCTACCGCCTCGTGTGGGTCATCCGGGCGGAATGATGGCACGGGGGCGAACTTGACACCCCTCGACGGCTGGATTTGTTGAGGTTTCTATGGCCGACAAGAACGACAAGCGTCCTGACAACGTGGCGGGTAAGTTCTACGTGGACTCGCAGTGCATCGACTGCGACCTCTGCCGCGAGACCGCCCCCAAGTTCTTCACGCGCAACGATGACGGAGGCTATTCCTACGTCTTCGCCCAGCCGACCGCGCAGGAGGACGTCGACAAGTGCATGGAGGCCCTCGAGGGCTGCCCGGTCGACGCCATCGGCAAGGACGGCGACGCCTGAGCTTCGTCCGAGACGCCGAGAAGCCCCGGACCTCCGGGGCTTTTTGTTTGGATGCGCCCGCCGCCCCTCCATCTTGCCGGCATGCCCGTCAACATCTCCTGCGAGTATCTCGGCGACCTCCACACCCGCGCCGTGCACGGCCCTTCGGGTCATGCGATCGTGACCGACGCGCCCGTGGACAACCAGGGCAAGGGCGAGGGTTTCTCGCCGACCGACCTGGCGGCCACCTCGATGGCCACCTGCATGCTGACCATCCTCGGCATCCACGCCCGCAACACCGGCCTCGACCTGACCGGCATGCGCGCGACCGTCGCCAAGCACATGACCACGACCCCGCCCCGGCGCATCGCGCGACTCGAGGTCGAGATGACGATGCCGTCCGGACTGCCCGTCGAGGTGCGCGACCGCCTCATCCGCGCCGCCGAGGCCTGCCCCGTCAAGCAGTCCTTCCACCCCTCGGTGGAGATCGTGCTCAGCTGGAAGTGGTGACCTGAGGCCGCCGCTCAGCGGATGTTGGGGGCGGCCGAATGATGGACCTCGATGCCCTTGTCGATGGCCCTGATGAGCCGGTCGACGGAACGGATTGTCTCGGGGGACATTTCTGAAGGGGCCTGGAAGGCAGAAATCTCCTGGTTGGCCGCCTCCAGCGAGCTCCGGTAGTTGTCCATCGAATTCTGCCAGATCTTGCGCGCGTTGGCCGTCTTGACGTCAGGCGGCGGCGAGTGGGGCGGACGAATGGCAGCGATGACCGCACGATTGGCTGCGACCACTTGGGCCCCGACCGCCTCGATCTTGGCGGCGGCTTCGAGGAAGAGCTTGGGGTCCTTCTTGCGGGCCGCGTCAGTGTAGGCGTTCTGCGCGGCGAGCTTGGATTTGACTAGGACGTCCCGCTGGCTTGGCACGGCACAGAGAGAGGCGGCCAGCAGAAGGAGAAGGAGGGGCTGCAGCGGGAGATTTCGCATGAGAGCGCATCGTCGGCCCGGTGCGGTCGCCCGGCAAGGTTATATTGAAAGTATCCAATAATCGTCCGCTCAGTGCGAGCAGCCGCACCCGCCGGACCCGCAGCCGCCCTCGGACTTGGGCTCGCTCTCCTCGGAGCACGAGCCGCCGCCGCAACAGCCGCCTTCGGAGCCCTCTTCGGAACCGCAGCCTCCTCCGCCGCAGCAGCCGCCGGCGGAGTGCGGGTGGCCGTGGGCCACTTCGGAAAGTTCCGCCGCGCGCACCGAGACGACCTTGATGTCGAAGTGGAGCGTCTTGCCCGCGAGCTCATGGTTGCCGTCGAGCACGACCTCCTGGTCGAGCACTTCGCGGATGAGCAGGACGCGCATCCCGAGGTTGGTCTCGGCGTGGAAGCGCATGCCGGGCTGCACCGCGTGTCCGCCGAAGCTGGAGATGGGCACGCGCTGCACCAGCTTCTCGTTGAAAACGCCGTAGCCGAGTTCGGGCGGTACGGTCACGCTGCGGGATTCGCCGGCGACGAGCCCTTCGATCTGCTGCTCGAGTCCCGGGATGATGTTCTGCGCGCCGTGCAGGTATTCCATCGGGCCGCGGTCGCCGGAGGCGTCGATGACGTTGCCCTGGTCGTCCTTCAGGGTGTATTCGATCGCGACGACGGTCTCTTTGGCGGCTTTCATGGCGGTGTGTGAACCCGACATCTTGTCCGATGTCCCGGGACATGCAAGGCGGCAGGCCATACGGCCTTGACCCCGGCCCGGCCCGGCCTTTCCTTGACCCTCCTGCTGGACGGGGCCGTAGCTCAGTTGGTAGAGCGCGTCGTTCGCAATGACGAGGCCGTGAGTTCGAACCTCATCGGCTCCACCAGCGGGACGTCCTCACTCCTGGGAGCCCTCGACCCTGCGGATCCTTGTGGACGACGACCCGAGTTCCGGCAGGGCTTCGCGGCCTGAGGCCGCACCCAGCTCGCGCAGCTTCTCCCCCTGCGGCCGCACGCGCGACTCGTAGCTGCCGATGGCCGCGTCCATGTTCTCGGCGGCGGCGATGAGCCCCTTGCGGGCCTTGCCGAAGTGCTCGATGAACTTCTGGACCCGGTCGTAGAGCTCCGCGGCCTCCTGGGCGATCCGCCCGGCGTTCTCCGCCTGGACGTGCTGCTGCCAGGACAGGTTGATCGCCGAGAGGAAGCCCATGAGCGTCGCCGGAGTGGCGAGCAGGATGTTCAGCTTCGCGGCGTCGAGGATGAGCTCGTTGTCGCCTTCGAGCGCCGTGCTCAGCAGTGATTCCGCGGGCAGGAAGAGCACGACCTTGTCGAACGGCCGCACGCCCTGCTTGGCAATCACGCCGGGATAGTCCTTAGCGGCCAGGTCGCGCATGGTCTTGCGCAGCTTGGCGGCGTGCGCCGCGACGAGCTCCTTGCGGTTGGGCGCCGCCTGGTCGGCGATCGCGACGTCGAACTCCGGCACCTTTGAGTCGATGATCACGCAGCGGTTCTCGGGCAGGCGCACGACCAGGTCGGGCCTCGCGTCGTCCTGCGAGACCTGTTCCGCGAAGTCGCAGTGCGGGCTGAGCCCGGCGGCCTCCACCACGCGGCGGAGCGTCTGCTCGCCCCACTTGCCGCGGTGCTGCGACGACTTGAGCACGGCCGTGAAGTCATTGGTGCTCGTGGCCAGCGCGCTCGTGGTCTCGGTGATCTTGGTCATCTGCTCCCGCACCTGCGACAGCGCGTCCCCCTGGCTTTCGAGGCTCTGCTGCATGGTCTGTCGGTAGCTCGAGAGTGTCGCGTTGATGCGCTCGATGAGCGGCTCGACCTTGGTGGAGACCTCCTTCGTCACGTCCGGGGCCATGCCTTTCAGCACGTCCGCGCTGGTCTTCTCGAAGGTCACGCGCAGTTCCGCCAGCCCCTTGGCGTGGCGCGCCTCCGCGGCCTCCAGGGCCTTGCGGGAGTCTTCGCGGAGCAGGGCGATCTCCGTCTCATGGCGCCGGGCGGCTTCCGCCAGCTGCGTCGCGGCGGCCTGGCTTGCGGCCGTCGCGGCGGAGGCGCGTTCGAGCGCGGCGGTCTTCTCGCTGCGTTCGAGGCCGGCCGTCTCATGGGCCTGCGCCAGCTGGCGGCGCAGGTCGTCGATCAGCAGGCCGGAGGCGGCGTCCGAGCCCGAGGGCTTGCGGATGAAGAGGGCGTAGGCCACGAGGGCCGTGAGGGCGACGATGAGCGCGGGCGTGAGATAATCCATGGTTAAGGCCGGAGACTCTGCCTGCGTCGCGCGCTTTCGCAACCCCCCGCCTTCAGCCGCGCGGGTCGTTCTCGATCGCGAGGTCGATGCCGGACTCCCAGGCGGCCTCGTAGGCCGACACGTAGTCCGGAGCGTTCCACAGCGGGGAGCAGGCTTCGCCCCCGAGTCCGGCCAGGAAGCCGTAGCGCACGGCATGGGCGATCCGCCGCCGCCGCGGGTTGCTGCGGTCCGTCACCCAGGCCTCCGCCTCGAGGTGGCGTTCGTCGTCCGGCGAGTGCCGGGTGGAGCGCCCGACCTGCCAGGCCACGACCGCGGCATGGGCGATGTCGGTGATGCGACGGCGGACGTCCAGAGGGGCGGGGGAGCCGGCCCGGCCCTCGGCGATGCGCCGCAGGATCTCCTGACGCAGGCTCACTCGCCAGCGCTCTTCCGGGGTCAGCAGCCCGAAGTCGTAGTCCGGGTCGTCCGCCGCTTCGTCGCGCAAAGCCTCCTTGGCGTAGCGACGCCATTGGGCCAGCCATCGCTCCCATTCCGCCGTCCCACGACGGGGCGGCTTCCCCAGCCATTCCGGTATGTCCTCGCGCATCGGGCATCCAACACCTGCTCGCAGGGAGGCCTTCATGCAAGAGAAAAACTGAACACAAGTTCACCCATTCGGTAAATGGGAATTTAGGGCTTAAATCGCTCAAAAAAGGCAAAAAACTCAAAAAACTATCGAACTAATCATCCCCGTTGGTGTTATCCGAGCATACCCTAAGCCCGTGTTTTACCCTCGCTTTACCCTGCGTAACCGCAGGGCCGTTTCCCCTCTTTTCCGGCTCTGCCTGATGGCGGCGTGTTCGGGCACGATTCTGATCGCCCAGCAGGCTGCTCCTGCCCCGGCATCGGCCGCATCGGCTTCCGGGTCCGCTCCTGCCGCCGCCGTTCCTGCACTTGCCGTAAAGCCTGCGGCTCCCGCCGCCGCTGCGCCGGCGGTGACCGGATCCGTCGCCGCGACTCCCGCCGTGCCCCTGCTCGGCTCCGACATCGTCGGCCCGGTCATCCTCCGCGACGAGACCGTCGCCCAGGTCCTGGAGCTTCTCGCCCGCTGGACCGGCAAGAGCATCCTGCGTCCGCAGGCCCTCCCCGCCAACGTCTACTCGCTGTCGCTGCCTGACACCGCCACCCGCGACGACGCGCTGCTCGCCCTCGAGACCCTCCTCGCCTTGAACGGCGTGGCCGTGATCCAGCAGGGCGACAAGTTCCTCAAGATCGTGCCCAACCTGGTGGCCAAGGCCGAGTCGCCTTCGCTCATCAGCGAGTCCACCCTCAAGCTTCCGCCCAGCGGACGCATCGCCTCGAAGATCTTCACCTTCAAGCACGCCGCCGCGCAGGAAGTCCTGCCGACCCTCACCGGCATGCTCAACACCCAGCTGGCCGCTCCGCCCGTCTACTTCAGCCGCAACAACGCGGTGCTCGTGACCGACTCGGTCATGAACCTGCAGAAGATCGAGGCCCTCGTCGCCGAAATCGACCGCCCGCAGCTCGATTCGATCGTCACCAAGGTCTACGACCTCAAGGCCGCGATGGCCACCGACGTCGTGAACAAGCTCACGGCGCTCCTGCGCACGCCCACCACCTCCGGCGGCGCGCCGTTCCGGCTCAGCACGGGCACCAGCTTCACCGCCGACGAGCGCACCAATCGCGTCGTCCTGATGGGGTCGGCCGACCAGCACCCCTTCTTCGACAACCTCATCAGCACGCTGGACGCGAGCAGCGACCCCAACACGCGCACCGAGGTCATCTTCCTGCGCAACGCGACCGCGCAGGACGTCGCTACCCTCATCACGCAGCTCGTCACCGGCCAGACCACCGCGGCCCAGCGCGCCTCCGGCGGTTCGCGCACCGCGCTCACCCGCACGCCCGTCCCGACCCCGACGCCGACCGCCCCCGGCGCGACCGCCGCCACGACCACCCAGCAGTCCGGCGCCAACGAGTTCAGCCAGATGCTGACCGTGCTGCCCGACGTCCGCAGCAACTCCATCGTCGCCTCCGGAACCAAGTCCGACCTCCAGCTCCTCAAGGACCTCGTCGAGAAGGTCGACGTCGTCCTCCCGCAGGTCCGCATCGAGTGCGTCGTCGCCGAGGTCACCCTCAGCGACAACGAGCAGAGCGGCATCACCGCCCTCGGTCTCACCCTCCAGAACGGCAAGCTCATCGGCGTCGGCGGGTCCGTCCAGGGCGGCTCCCTCGGCGGCGGCAACGGCACCGTGGTCGGCGCCGCGCCCGCCCAGGGCCTCCTCACGGGCTCCGACCTGTCGGGCATCATCTCCCTCACCTCCACGCCCCGTCTCGGCGACACCAAGTTCCTCTCCGTGCCGGCCGTCACCACCTCCCACAACAAGGAGGCCACCATCTTCTCGGGCGAGTCCCGTCCGATCATCACCGGCACCTCGACCTCGACCGTCGTGGCCGGCACCGTCACCTCGCAGGTCTCGCAGCGCGAGATCGGCATCCAGCTCCGCGTGCTCCCGCTCGTGGGCAAGGACGGCTCGGTGCAGATCCAGCTCACCCAGACGGTCGACGACATCATCGGCACCGTGCTCCTCGACGGCAACGAGCAGCCCATCATCGGCAGCCGCCGCACCGAGTCCTTCGTCAGCGCCAACAGCGGCGAGATCATCGTGCTCGGCGGCGTGCAGCGCAACGTCGACACCAAGGACACCTCGCGGCTCGGCCCCATCCCGTTCCTCGGCGACCTGCTCGGCTCCTCCACCACCAAGAAGGTGCGGCAGGACCTCGTCATCTTCCTGCGGCCCTACGTGCTGACCAACACGCCGGCTGACAGCGCGGACTCCGTCCAGCGCGTCCGCAAGGGTGAGGTCGGCAAGGACTTCTCCGAGGTCATCGACCGCAGGCCCGGGGCCGTGCCTCCGCCCGCCGCCGACAAGAAGTGACCATGCCTTCCGTCGTCCATCGGCACGGGCTCCCGGCGGCCCTCGCCGCGCGGCTCCCTGACGAGACCCGCGCGGTCTTCGAGGAGTCGGGACGCGACGTTCGCTTCCGCCTCCTCGCCCAGGGGCTCGGCCTGGACGAGGCCGCTTTGCTCAAGGCCCTTGCGGCCGAGACCGGGCTGGCCGTGCTCGAGGAGCCCGCCGCCGACCCGGAGGGCGTGAAGGTCCTGCCCGCAAGGCTCGCCAGCGAGGCCCAGGTCATCCCCGTCCGCTTCCCCGGCGCCGAGGAGGGACGCCTGCACCTCGCCTCCCCGCTGCCGCCCGATCCCGACGTCGCCGACTGGGTGTCGACCTTCGCCGGACGCCGCCCCGTCTGGCACCTCGCCCCGCCCGAGCGCGTCACCTCGCTCATCACCGAGAACTACGGCGTCGGCTCCGGCAGCTTCGACGAGGACCCTCAGGCCGCCGAGGCCGTCGAGGTCGCCCAGACCGACGTCGAGGCCGACCAGGACGCCGCCGTGGTGCGCTTCGTCACCGACGTCCTCACGCAGGCCGTCGCTGAGGGCGCGACGGACGTCCACTTCGAACCGCAGGAGGGTCACCTCCGCATCCGCTACCGCGTGGACGGACTCCTCGTCGCCATCCCGCTGCCGGAGAACCTCGCGCGCTTCCAGGACGCCATCATCTCGCGCCTCAAGATCATGGCGCGGCTCAACATCTCTGAGCGCCGCCTCCCTCAGGACGGACGCATCAACTTCCGCGACGGCAAGAACGTCCTGGACATCCGCGTCTCCACCATCCCGACCATCTACGCCGAGTCCGTCTCGCTCCGCCTCCTCAACCAGCGCAAGGAGGCCTACGACATGGACCGCATCGGCATGAACGCCGAGGAGCAGGAGGCCGTCCGCCGCGTGCTCGACTACCCGCACGGCATCATCCTCGTGACCGGCCCGACCGGGTCCGGCAAGTCGACCACCCTCAACGCCTTCCTCCGCGAGATCAACTCGCCCGAGCTGCGCCTCGTCACCATCGAGGACCCGATCGAGTACGAGGTCCCCGGCGCCAATCAGGTGCAGACCAAGGCCGAGATCGGGCTCACCTTCGCCAGCGCGCTGCGCAGCACGCTCCGCCAGGACCCCGACGTCATCATGGTGGGCGAGATCCGCGACCTCGAGACCGCCGAGATCTCCATCCGCGCCTCGCTCACCGGCCACCTGGTCTTCTCCACCCTGCACACCAACGACGCGCCGGGCGCCATCACGCGCCTCATCGACATGGGCGTCGAGCCCTTCCTCGTCGGCTCCGCCGTCGAGCTCGTCATCGCGCAGCGCCTCGTGCGCCGGCTCTGCCCCGACTGCGCGCGCACCGTGCCCGTCGACCGCGCCAAGGTCCTGCCCGCCCTCCAGGCGCTCGGCATGGGCGAGGCCGAGCTCGAGGGCGTGCGCGAACTGCGCGAGCCGGCCGGCTGCCGCAAGTGCCGCGGCACGGGCTACCGCGGCCGCGTGGGCGTCTTCGAGATCTTCCATCCGAAGCCCCTGCACGACATGATCGTCGCCCGCGTCAGCAACCGCGAGCTCACCGAGAAGGCGATGGAGCAGGGCATGCGTCCGCTCGCCCGCGCCGGCTGGATGAAGGTCGTCGCCGGCTTGACCACCATGGACGAGCTCGTGCGCAACCTCAGCTCGAACGAATAGTCCGGTGGCCACGTTCCATTACACCGCGAAGTCCCCGGACGGCTCGGTCACCGAAGGGGACGTCGAGGCGCCCAGCCGCCGCGAGGCTCTGCGCCGCCTGCAGGCGCGCGGCGTCCGGCCGGTCAAGGTCGAGGACGTCGCCGCCGCCGAACGCGCCGCCAAGGGCTCGAAGGACGCGGAGCAGCCGCCCACCGCGGCGGAATGCCTCCCCTTCCTCGAGGCCCTGGCCGACCTCATCCGCAGCGGCATGTCGGCGGGCGAGGCGCTGCGCCTGCTCTCCTTGCGCCTGCAGAAGTCCCGCCTCCGCACCCTTTGCGCCGGCCTCTGGAGCCGCCTCGGCGAAGGCCAGAGCCTCTCGGCCGCGATGGGCTCCTTCCCGCAGGTCTTCGACGGCCAGACGCTCAACCTCATCGCCGCGGGCGAGGCCACGGGCAACATCCGTGAGGTCATCGAGCGTCTGATCACGCACTTCACCGAGCAGAAGGAGTTCCGCCGCAAGCTGGTCGCCGCGCTCTCCTACCCCGCCTTCATCTGCTTCGTCGCGACGGGCGTCGTGCTCTTCTTCGTCACCTTCCTGCTGCCCCGCCTGGAGACGCTCTTCGCCTCGCTGGGCGGCAACCTGCCTCTCGCCACCCGCCTGCTCGTCGGCTTCAGCCAGTTCTTCATCGTGGCGGCCCCGATCCTCCTCGTGCTGTCGGGCGGACTGGCCTTCGGCATCTGGCGCTGGCGCCGGTCCGAGGCGGGCCGCCTGGCTTCCGACGCCCTCCTGCTCCGCGTGCCCCTGGCGGGCGCCTTCGTGATGCGCGTCGCCGTGCTCAACTTCTGCCACACCCTGGCCGTCTTGCTGGAGAACGGCATCACGACCGCGGAGGCTCTGCGCCTCGCCGAGCGCACCGCGCCCAACCGCGCCATCCGCGCCCAGCTGCGTTCCGCGACGGACCGCGTGCTCGAAGGCGACAGCCTCTCCAAGTCGCTCAGCCGCACGGGCTACTTCCCGCGTCTGCTGCTCGACCGCGTCGCCATCGCCGAGCAGACCGGCAACCTCGCGCCCGGCCTGCGCGACATCGCGCGTTCCTACCGGGCCGACCTCGACCGCTGGCTGGGCACGTTGTCGCAGACCATCTCCGCGAGCGTCCTCATGGCCGCCTTCTCCTTCGTGGCCTTCATCGCCTTCGCGATCGTGTCGGCGGTCTTCGAGGTCAGCTCAAGCTTCCGCTTCTGAGCGGGCTCACTTCCCGGCGGGCGCCGCGGATTCCGCGCCCTGGGCGGGCGGAGCGGCGGGCGGGGCCTGCGGCGCGGGCGGCTCGAGCAGCTCAAGCGCGGTGACCTGCATGTTGACCGAGACCGTGCCCGCGTCGCCGCGGTCGGCCTGCAGCGAGAAGCTGCCCAGCGCGAGGTAGGGCGCGCGCGGGCTGATGCTCTCGTAGAAGCGCACCACCGACCCGATGTCGGCGCGCCGGCAGTTCATCTGCAGCGAGTGGATGGCGAACTTGCCGGCCTTCTGGGACTTCGGCGCGTCCGTGCTGGCGTTCAGGCCCGCGTCCTTGGCGGCCTGGACCGCTTCGGCGACCAGCCGCGCCTCGTCATATCCGCGTCCCGCCTCGAGGCCCTGCATGGCTTCCGCCGCGGCGGCGCGGATCTCCTTCTCGCGGCCGATCCAGCCCTGCTGGATGCCGGCGACCTCCTCCAGCCCGTGGGCGGCGTCCCATTCCCCCCGGGCGCGCTCCCACGCGGCGGTCGACCAGAGGAAGGCGGCGACGCCCGCGGCGGCCACGGCCATCACGCGTTCGCGCGGCTGGAGTCGGAAGAAGAGGTGCTTCATTGGGGCGGGGTCTGCTTGGCGGCCGCGACGGACTTGCGGAGCGCGTCGAGGCGGAAGGTGACGGTCATCGAGAAGGTGGTGTTGCTGTCGCGGGCGCGGATGTCGCTGCTCACGACCGAGGCCACCTCGGGCAGCACGGAGAGCGCCTTCTCGTATTCGCCGATGTCACCGGCGTTCGCGGTGCGCGCCTCGACCTCGAGGAGGACGTTGCTCTTGCAGGTGACCTGCTGGAACTCCACCGCCGAGGGGCGGTGCTCATTGATGAGCGCGAGCATCTCCAGCGGCAGGGGCCGCTTGGCGCCCATCTCCAGGATGCGGTTCGAGACGGCCTGGGCGGACTCGAGGTCGGCCACGAGCTCGCGCCGTCCGTCGACGGTCGCCTGGTCCGAGGCGTTGCGCCAGCCGAGGAACAGGCCGGCCGCGTCGAGCAGGGCCGCCGCCGCGAGCACGGCCGCCGAGGCCCGCACGAGGTTCCAGAGCACGAGGTTGACCCGCTCCTTCTTGCGCCGTTCGGAAAGGAAGTCGGCGTCGCGGATGTCGGCGTCGTCCAGGGCGCGCTTGAGGAGCACGTAGGGGCGGCCGTCCTCGGCGCGCAGCGTCAGCTGCGTCTCCGTCTGATCGCCGAGCAGCGCGCCCGCGAGGGTCTCCGTCGTCCAGCCTGCGGCCAGTCCGCCGCGTTCGGCGGCCTCCCGGGCGAGCGCGGCCTCGTCGGCGTCCGCGCGTTCGGCGCTCAGGACGGCCGCGGGAAGCGGCTCATCCGCCTTCCACGCGAGGGCGATCAGGCGTTCTTCGCCGCGGTGCACCGTCACGCCGTCCCCCGTCGGCCGATGGCCGCACAGGGCGAGGAATTCCGGCACCACCTGGCAGTCGTCGGGCCAGGCAAAGCTCTCTTCGGTCGTGAAGCGGCGCCGGTGGGCCGCGTAGGCGAGGGCGGAGCGCCCGTCGGCGGCCGTGACATGCCCGACGAGCATCTGTTCGACGGGGAAGGGCGAGGCCGTCTCGAGGGCCAGCGCGACCTGTCCGGCCACGTCGTCGCCGTCGATGGGGATGCGCCGCACGAAGAAGCGCGTGGCGGGTACGAGCGCCGCGCCGGGCGGGCGCTGCACTTCGCCGAGGAGCTTGGAGAGGGGGGTGCTCATGTCATTCGTCCTCGCGGGCCGGCGCCGGGGCCGCGCCGTTGTCCTCGCTCCAGGCGAGGATGGGAAGGGGGTAGGTCAGGGTCTTCACGTAGGTTCGGCCGCCGGTGGCGGCGCGCGGGGCGGCGGTCTGGATCACTTTGCCAGGGGTGGCTGTCGCGACCGTGCTGGGCTTAACGGCGCCGGCGCCCGTTGTCGAGGACGCCGTGCTCGTCCGGGAAAGCGTGCCCCGGCCGAGCGGGTCGTCGACGGGGGTCTCCTCGGGGCTCGGGGTCGGCGCGCCGAACGACACGTCGTCGCCCACGCCGATGAGGGCGCTCATCCGGCAGCGCGACAGGCCCTGCTTCACCGTGACGTGCACCCAGAGGAGCTGGCATTCGTCGTCCAGGAGGGCGATGGGGGCGTTGGCGCCGAGCAGCGTGCGCACCTCGGTGCTGGAGCGGAAGTAGCGCGGCTGGCCGAAGGTGCGCTTGCCCTGTTCGGACTGCATCTCGCGGATGAGCGCCACCTGGTCCTCGCTCATCCCGACCCCCAGCAGCACCGCGTCGGAGGCGGCGTTGATGTTGGCCTTGCGGTAGGTGTAGACGCTCACGCACTTGCGGAACGACTCGAACAGCTCCGTCGGCCTGCCGTCCTCGTCGAAGAAGAAGTCCTTGGCCACGCCGATGGAGCGGAACTCCTCGAAGCTGCGGATCGGCCGGCGCGCGGGGCGGTGCGAGAGGGTCCGGCGTTCGTAGGCGGCGTCACGCGCCTCCTCTTCGGTCGACTCGTAGCGCTTGCTCGTCCAGGCCACGATCGAGTCGGCCACGCGTTCGGCGTCGCGCTGCTCCAGGCCCAGCGCGTAGAGCAGCTGGATGAGGCTGCTCCGGTCGAGCAGGGCGAGCGGCAGCTTGGCGCTCTCGTCCTCGAAGTCGAACCGCACCTCCACGCCTTCCGGCAGCGGGATGCCCGAGTAGCCGTGCGGGTCCTCGTAGCCCTGCGCCGGGTTGTGGATGTTGTTGAGGTCGATGGCGCGGATCTCGCTGATCACGGCGAGGGCGAGCTCCAGTTCGGACTGCGCGAGCGAGCGCAGGCGCCGCCGGTCGTTCTCCCGCGCGGACATGGTCAGCTCGAGCGAGTTGTCCTCCATGAACTGGGCCAGGAGCAGCGAAGCCAGCGAGATGAGCACCAGCACGACGACGAGCACGGATCCGCGGCGGCGTCTCATGGGCGGGAGATCCCCGTCCTCCTCACGGGCAGGTCGATGGTGCGTTCGGCCTCGAGGGCGCCGCGCGAGAAGTGCAGGCGGATGCGCGCCGGCTGCAGCAGGCCGGAGCCCGCGGTGTTGCGCCGCGGCTCCTCCTCGGTGGTCCAGCGCCGCAGCTGCGGGTCGTAATAGTCGTAGGACAGGCGGTCGACGAAGGGGGTGAGCACCGTCTCATGCACGTCGTTGAGGTCGCGCTCGATCTCGAGTCGCGACTGCCAGCGGAGGATCAGCCCGCGGCCCTCCTCGGCGTGCAGCGTGAAGTCGACGTCGGGCAGCGGCGTCTCGGGCCAGTCGGCCAGCCGGCCGGCGTCCGGAAGCAGGAAGGACAGCCGCGGCTCGTCCACGGCGTCGTCCGTGCGGGCCATCTTCATGATGACGCCGGTCGCGCCGGGCCCGAGCGTGGCCGCGTCGAAGGTCTCGCGCACCTGCCGGGTGGCGGCCCTGACGTGCTGCTCGAAGAGGCGTCGGTCGCGTCCTTCGCCCCACAGCTCGCCCATCGAGAACAGGAAGGAGTTGAGCGTGACCATGAGCACGCTCAGCAGGGCGAGCGAGATGAGGGCCTCGAGCAGGGTGAAGCCGCGTCTCATTGGATGGGCCTCGGCGCCGGCGCGCCGCCTCCGGGTTGTCCGCCGCCCTGGCTTCCTCCGCGCGGAGCGCCCTGGCCTCCGCCTTGGCCGCCGCCCGATTTTCCGCCGGAGGGCGGCGGGCGCTTGCCCCCCGCCTGGTCGGTGGAAGGACGTCGGGCGTTCGAACCTTTGGAAGTGAACTGCGACCCCTTCATGCCGCTCGAGCCGCTGAGCGCGGGCCCGCCGGCGGTCGCCGAGCTGACCGTGGTCCGGCCGGATTCGGTGTAGCCGCGTTCCCGTTCAAGACGCACGCGCGCGTCGGCGATGATCTTGGCCTTCTCGCCCGGCACGGACCACGTGGGGCGGAGCAGCATGCGCTCCTCGGTCCACTCGACCGAGTCGCCGGCCGCGTTCTCCATCTCCGCCTCGACCTTGACGCGGAAGAGGTCGCTCACGGGCGTGGCCTCGATCTCGCCCTTCCATCGCGCGGTGCGGTCGCCGGGCAGGTTGACCTCTCCGCCGGTCGTGACGTCGTCGTAGTTCGGGGCCTCGAGCACGGCGCCGAGCACGCGCGCGCGGTCCTCGAGGTCCTGTTCGTCGATGCGCAGGCTCTGCCGGCTGAGCAGCACGTTGGAGTAGGCTGCGCCGAGGCTCACGGCGGCGAGGGCGAAGATGGCGAGGCTCACCAGCACCTCGACGAGGGTGAAGGCGCGGCGGCTCATTTGGCGTTCTCCGCCGGAAGCGGGGCGCAGGTGAGGGGGTCGATGGGGACGACGGAGCGGTTGCCGTCGCGCGTCACCTCAAGCCGCACGCGGTCGCAGGTGCCGTCCGGGTGGAAGCGGATGCGCGCCACGGGATCCTCCTGGGCGCGTCCGCCGATGAGGATCGCGCCGTCCACCTCGGGACCGATCACGCGCACGGTGACGTCCTCCCTCACGGGAAGGCGCTCCTCGTGGTCGTCGCGGCCGTCGTTCCAGAGGAAGTCAGGGCCTTCCTCGCCGGGGAGGCGGGCGTGCTGCCACAGTTCGGTCACGCGTCCCGTCTCGACGGACTTGCGGCGCATGCGCTGCATCAGCGCGAGCAGGCCGTCCTCGGGGTCCGACCGCGCGGTGCCCTTGAGCAGCGAGGTCGCGCCGCCGATCATCACGCCCATGAGCATGCTGATCATGGCGATGACCAGCAGCGTCTCCAGCAGGGTGAAGCCGCGTCGCGCCGGCGCGGGCGCCGGATGCTCGGCGGTCCCGGGGGTCACCAGTTGCCGATGTCGTCCGCGGTGTCGGGCTGCTTGTCCCGTCCCTTGGAGAAGAGGTCGTAGGAATCCGGGTTCTTCGTGCCGGGGTAGCGGTACTGGTAGGCCTCGCCCCACGGATCGACCGGAAGCTTGCCGCCCGAGGCCTTCACGTAGGGGCCGCGCCAACGGTCGGCCTTGCCCTCGGGGGCGGTGACCAACGCGTTGAGGCCCTCTTCCGTGGAAGGGTAGTCGCCCAGATGGCTGCGGTAGCTCATCAGCGGCGCCTCGAGCGAGGACTTCACGAAGACCTTGGCGGCGCCTTCCTGGCCCTGGCCGAAGAACTTGTCGAGGTTCTGGACGACGACGCCGATCAGCATCGCCATGATCGCGATGGTGATGAGGATTTCGAGCAGGGTGAAGCCCTTGCGGAGACGTCGGGCGGGATGGTTGGACTGGGTCATGGAAAGGTTCAGCGTGCGCGGGATGACTTCGAGGGCTTGGCGGAATCCCGTGAGCCCGTCGGCGCCGCGCCGCGGTCATCGCCGCGAGGCCCGCGCATGTCGCCGCCGTCAGGGCCGCGTCCGCCGCGGTCGCCGTAGCGTCGGCGCATCTCGTCACGGAAGGCCTCGATCTGCTCGCGCGTCGGGGGCTGGCCACCGTTGAAAAGGGGGCCGCCCGGCGCGGTGGGGCCGCCAGTGGGCGCGCCGCTCGTGGCCGCGCCGGAGACGACCGTCGCCGCCACGGGGGCCTGGGCGCCGGTGTAAGGCACCACGGTGGCCGTGCGCATCGCCAGCCGGACGGGCTGGCCGTCGGATTCGACGATCAGCGATTCCTCGACCGGGTCGAAGTCCTTGATCGTCATGGTCGCGCCGCCCTCGATGACCTCGCCCTTGGCGATCCAGGCCGACTGCTTGGTCGCGACGTTGTAGATGCTGTAGTAGGTCGTGCCCTTGTCGGTGTACATCCCGCGGAACTCGATGGTGCCGGGTTTGGCGTCGGTGGGGCCGCCGGCTCCGCCGTGGCCGAAGGGGGAGTTTTTGACCAGACCGTCCAGGCCGGCTCCGGACAGCGGCTGGACCGTGATCAGGAGCCCGAAGACGAGCAGGTAAGGGAAGGGGCGGGCGGACATCGAGGACGGGGGTATGGATGGAAACACCAACAGGCCGCTTAGGTTGCCTATTCATTCCCCTTTTCACAGGGTTTTTTGAGCCCTCCCCGCGCCCTCAAAGGCGCCCAAAGACCCCCTTTTTATTACATAAACAGTTCATATTCAGATACTTAACAAGTAATCTCTGCCTGCGGGCGCCGCGGACCATGGCGGATTCTTGCAACAGACGGATGTCAGGCCTGTCTTGTGGGGGTGATGCCGTGCTCACCTCCGTCCCTTCGGACGGCCCTGACCTCGCTGGTCCTGGCCGTCGGGGCGGTCTGCCCGCTCACGGCCCAGCAGGAATTTCAGCAGGTCATCGTCCCCTTCCTGGACAAGCACTGCTACGAGTGCCACGACGCCGACCTGAAGAAGGGCGGCCTCGACCTTGAGGCGATCAAGGACGACGCCGCCATGTTCCGGCAGCAGCGCATGTGGCGGGAGCTGCTGCAGCTGGTCGCCGACGGGCAGATGCCGCCCGCCAAGAAGAAGGTACGTCCGACGCAGCCGGAGATCGATGCGCTCTCCGGCGCCGTCTCGACGCTGCTGCGTCGCGCCACGGCCGCCCAGAAGCCCGACCCCGGCGCGGTCACCGTGCGGCGTCTCAACCGCGCCGAGTTCAACGCCACCGTGCGCGACCTCTGCCTCGTCGACGGGGACTTCTCCATCGACTTCCCCGCCGACGACACCGGATACGGTTACGACAACATCGGGGACGTGCTCTCGTTCTCGCCCGTGCATCTGGAGCGGTTCCTCTCCGCCGGAGAGCGCATCGCCTCCCTCGCGCTGCCCGACAAGGAGTCGTCGCCCAATTCCTTCAACCTCGACCTCTCGCGCATGCTGCCCAAGGGCCGCGTGGAGGAACAGGCGCGCTACTTCCTCCCCGCGACCACGATCGTCGGCCAGGTGGAGGCGACTCGCGACGGCGAGTACGTCGCCCGCATCGACCTCTGGGCCGGCGGCGAGCGCACCGACCCTCCCGCCGAGCTGACCATCACCGTCGGCGGCCGTCAGGTGGGCCGTCTCAGCGTCAAGCCCACGCCCAACAAGCGCTTCGGCACCCACGAGGCCAAGTTCACCCTGCCCGCCGGTCAGCACGAGATGAAGCTCACCTGGACCAACGCGCCGGCCGCGGGCTCCAAGGGCAAGCGGTCCCTGTCCGGACATCGCGTGCGCCTGATCGGTCCGCTCGACGTCCGCACCGGCCTCCAGCGACGCCTCGCCGAGGTGGCGGGCAAGCTGCAGGGCGAGGCGCGCGCCCGCGCGATCGTGACCTGGTTCGTGTCCCGTGCCTTCCGTCGTCCGGTGACCCCGGCGGAGCTCGCCCGTTACGCGAAGGTCTTCCTCGAGGCCGAGAAGGCCGGCGGAGACTGGGAAGACGGGGCCCGCGCGGTCGTCGCCGTCAGCCTCGCCTCACCCAAGTTCGTCTTCCGCGCCGAGCAGGACGAGCGTCCGTCCGGATCCGACGTCCGTCCGGTCGGCGAATTCGCGCTCGCCTCGCGCCTCAGCTACTTCCTGTGGGGCTCGATGCCCGACGACGCGCTCCTCCAGGAGGCCTTCGCCGGCACGCTGCACAAGAATCTCTCCGCCCAGGCGTCCCGTCTCCTGCGCGACGGCCGCTCGTCGCACCTCGTGACCGGCTTCGGCATCCAGTGGCTTCAGCTGCGCCGTCTCTCCGCCGTCGAGCCGGACCCGGGGCTGTTCCCTGAGTTCGACGAGGGCATGCGCGTCGCGATGACGCGCGAGACGGAGCTCTTCCTCGCCTCCGTGCTCCGCGAGGACCGCCCGCTCACCGACCTGCTCGACGCCGACTACACGTACGTCAATCCGGCGCTGGCGCGGCTCTATCGCCTGCCCCACCCCGGCGGGGGCGGCGTGGACGGCTTCGTGCGCGTGACCCTGCCGAAGGGCGAGCGCGGCGGGCTCCTCACGCAGGCCTCCATCCTCACCGCCACCTCCAACCCCGACCGCACCTCCCCTGTGAAGCGCGGCAAGTGGATCCTGGAGCAGATCCTCGGCACGCCGCCGCCTCCCGCGCCCGCCGGCGTGGCCGCGCTCGAGTCGCAGAAGGAGCTCAAGGGCACCCTCCGCGAACGCATGGAGCAGCACCGCGCCAATCCGAACTGCGCGTCCTGCCATAACCGGATGGACGCGATCGGCTTCGCCTTCGAGCGCTTCGACGCCATCGGCCGGCTGCGCGACGTGGACGAGGGCCGGCGCATCGACCCCGCGGGCGTCCTGCCCGACGGCCGGGCCTTCTCCGGCGCGGCCGAGCTCAAGCGCCTGCTCAGGGCCGATGAGAAGAAGTTCATCCGCAACCTCGCGGCCAACCTGCTGACCTTCGCCCTCGGCCGCGGGCTCGACTATTACGACGAGCCCGCCCTCGACGAGATCGTGGAGAAGACGCTCAGGGGCGGCTCCAAGTTCTCCGCGATGGCCCAGGCCGTGGTGGAGAGCGTCCCTTTCCGCCTCCGTCGCGGCGCTTCCCAGGTTGCAACCGCCCCGGGTCCCGCCAAGACTGACAAGTGAACCCCATGCGTCGCGACCTCACAGTCACCCGCCGCACCGTCCTCAAGGGACTCGGCGTCACCATGGCCCTGCCTTGGCTCGAAGCCATGGGTGTCCAGACTTCCTGGGCCGCCGGCAACACGCCCGTCAAGCAGGCCGCCCCGAACCGACTCGCCATCGTCTACGTCCCGAACGGCGTGAACTATGACGGCTGGCGCGTGGGCGCCGAGGGCTCGCTGCCTTCGAAGCTGCCCGCGATCCTGCGTCCGCTCGAGCGCGTGAAGTCCGACTTCTCCGTCCTCACCGGCCTGACCGCCGACAAGGCGCGCGCCCACGGCGACGGCGGCGGCGACCACGCCCGCGCCATGGCCGCCTTCCTCACCGGCGCCCAGCCCCGCAAGACCGACGGCGCCAACATCCGCGCCGGCATCTCCGCCGACCAGCTCGCCGCCGCGCGCATCGGCGACCGCACGCGCCTCGCCTCCCTTGAGATCGGCACCGAGGCCAGCCGTCTCGCCGGCGGCTGCGACTCCGGCTACAGCTGCGTCTACCAGTCCAACATCTCCTGGCGCTCCGAATCCCAGCCGATGCCCAAGGAGGTCAATCCGCAGCTCGTCTTCGAGCGGCTCTTCGGGTCCGGCACTGACGCGGAGCGCGCCAGGCGCGACGCCGCGCGCAAGAGCGTGCTCGACGTCGTGCGCGACGACTACCGTGAGCTCAACGTCCGCCTCGGCCGCGGCGACCAGCTGAAGCTCGACGAGTATTTCACCGCCGTGCGCGAGCTCGAGCAGCGCATCGCCCGCTCCGCGCAGGACGCGCGCAAGGCCCTGCCGCCCGGCGTGCGCGCGCCCTCCGGCATCCCCCAGAGCCTCGAGGACCACCTCCGGCTCCTCGCCGACCTCGCCGTGCTCGCCTTCCAGACCGACACCACGCGCGTCTGCACCTTCGTCTTCGCCAACGAGGGCAGCAACCGCGCCTATCCCTTCATCAACGTCCGCGAAGGACACCACGCCCTCTCCCACCACGGCAACAGCCCGGACAAGCTGGCGAAGATCCAGGACATCAACGTCTTTCACTCCACGCAGCTGGCCTACTTCCTTGAGAAGATGAAGTCGGTGAAGGAGGGCGACGGCACGTTGCTTGACCACTCGATGGTGGTCTACGGGTCCGGCAACGGCGACGGCGACCGTCACAACCACGACGACCTGCCGATCCTGCTCGCGGGCCGCGGCTGCGGCACCCTGCGTCCGGGACGTCACGTGGTCTACCAGCGCGAAACCCCGCTGAACAACCTCTGGGTCAGCCTGCTCAACCGCATGGACATCCGGGACGTGCAGCTCGGGGACAGCACGGGCGAGCTCAAGAAGTTAGCCTGATTTTTCGTCTTGCGCGGCGGGTTCGGGCGGCGAGTTTCGCCCGCTCGATGTTGAACTACCGCCGCCAGGACTCGTTCCCAGGCCTATCCCACAAGGGTAGGGCCTGAGGGGTTCCGCGCGCACGTTCATCACGGGAGCCTTCTCAGCCGCCGTCGGGCGGCATCTTGCGCCTTCGTCACCGGCCGCGTGCGGACGTGACGGAGCTTCCTCCGCACGTGCAACCACTCAAGACCATGAAAAAAAGAAGAAAAGTCACCGCCGCGGCCAGATCGGCCGAGCTCGCGCGGGCCGTCTCGGCCCTCGCCGCGCAGCTCGTGTCGCTCCGGCAGGAGGTGGCCGTCCTCCGGGAGGAGCTTGCCGCCCAGGCCGCCAAGGCCGAAGAGCGGGAGGCCCTTCTCCGGGCCAAGCTTCTGGCGATCGCCGAGGCGCTCCGGATCGTCTGAGGGCGGGAATGAGGGTCGTTTCGCCCGAAACGGACTTCCCTAGGGACTCGTCTTTGTCGCCGTCTTCGGCGACAAAGACGCCGCCCCATGCTGCACCCCGCCGACTGGACGGTCATCGCCGCCTACTTCGCCGTCGTCATCGCCATCGGCGTCATCGTCGCAAGGCGCGTGCGCGGCACGCGCGACTACTTCATGGGCGGCCGCGGCTTCGGGCGCTGGCTGATGATCGGGCAGAGCTTCGGCGTGGGCACGCACGCCGAGATGCCGGTCTCCCTCGCCGGCGCCGTCGTGCAGCACGGCCTCTCCGCCATCTGGTTCCAGTGGAAGAACCTCTTCGCCACGCCCTTCTTCTGGCTCTTCGCCCCCGTCCTCCGGCGCGTGCGTCGCACGACCGTGGCCGAACTTTTCGAGGAGAGGTACGGACGGTGGATGGGCGGCATCTACGCCGTCTACGCGCTGGTCTTCTTCACCATCGGCTCGGCCGCGATGCTCAAAGGCGGCGCCAAGGTCGTGAGCCAGGCCGCGGGCGGCGCCTTCAGCGCCGACGCCGTGATGCTCTCCATGACGGCGGTGTTCATCGCCTACAGCTTCGTGGGCGGCCTGGTCGCCTCGGCCTGGACCGACTTCTTCCAGGGCTTCCTCATCATCGCGCTCTCCTTCCTGCTCCTGCCGCTGGGCTGGGAGCGCGTGGGCGGACTCGAGGGCATGCGCGCCACGCTCGGCGACGCGAAGTTCTCACTCGCGGTGCCCGACGGCATCGGACCGTGGTTCATCCTGATGCTCACCGTCAACGGCCTGGTGGGCATCCTCGCGCAGCCGCAGCAGATGGCCGCGGTCGGCACGGGCCGCGATGAGCGCGCCTGCCGCGAGGGCTTCTTCTGGGGCAACTACGTCAAGCGCGTGTGCACGGTCGGCTGGGCGCTGGTCGGACTGATGGTGGCCGCGATGCTCGCGCGCGGGACGTTCGGCGCGACCTCGCTGGCCGACTCCGAGGAGGCCTTCGGCTTCGCCTGCCGTCACCTGCTCTTTCCGGGTTCGCTCGGCCTGCTCATCGCCTGCGTGCTGGCCGCGAACATGTCGACTTCCTCCGCCTTCATGGTGAGCAGCGGCGCGCTTTTCACCGAGGGCATCTACCGCCGGCACCTCGTGTCCGGGCGTCCGGACGCGCACTACCTGCTGGTCGGGCGGCTCAGCGGCCTGGCGATCTCGCTGCTCGGCGTGGCCTACGCCTACTTCCTCATCGACCGCGTGCTGCACGCCTTCCTCCTCACGGAGACCATGGCCACGTACATGGGCGTGGGTCTGCTCGGCGGCGTGATCTGGCCGCGCGCCAACCGCTGGGGCGCGCTGGCGAGCGTCATCGCCGCCTATGCGACCAACTTCGGTGCCGCCCACGCCCTCGGGAGGCGCTTCGACCACTGGGATCCCGATGTGTTCGCGTGGTCGCTCCTCGTCGGTGTCGTCGCCCTCGTGGTCGTCAGCCTGCTCACGCCGCCTGAGCCTGCCACGGAGCAGGCCGACCTCCGTCGTCGGCTGGAGACGCCCACCGAGCTTCCCGGCCGAGAAGGCGACCCCGTGGCCGATCCAGCCGCCGCCGCGGCTGCGGCCGAGGCCGGCCGGCGTTCGGTCATGGTCGACCTGCTGGCCTTGCGCACGGCTTCTCACGGCAGGGGATGGCGTGCCTATCGCGAGGACCTCGTCGGCTTCCTGGCATCTTGGGGCTGGGTGCTCGGTCTCCTCGGCGCCTTCTGGCTCTGGCTGCGCTGAGCCAGCCCGTCCCCCTCTGCCTCTGGCACGGCTGACCGCCCTCGGTCAGCCGCAGCGATCCCTGTCGGAATCCAGTTCGCCGCAGGGCGAACCCTGGTAGGGGCAAGGCTTTGCCTTGCACTCCATGACGGAGGGCGCGGCGTAGCCACGCCCCTACCTTCGGCCGCCCTGCGGCGGCCGCTCTCCCTCCGGCCGGGGTTCACCGGATCAACCATCCTTTAATTGACCTGGCGGAGGGGAAGGGATTCGAACCCCCGGTGCCTTGCGGCACACCTGATTTCGAATCAGGCGCAATCGACCACTCTGCCACCCCTCCAGTCCAGGACATTTGAGGAAAGCCGGACGGCCGGACCGGGCAAGCGGAAAGGGTCAGCGGGCCCCGCTGAGGCTCACTTGGCGTAGACGGGGTCGTCCGGATTGTTCCCGCTCAGGAGGTAGGCGAGCAGGTCGGCCACTTCCTTCGCGTTGAGGGAATTGATCAGGCCCGCGGGCATGGGGCTCTCCGGCGAACGGTCGATGGAAAGGACGTCCGACCGGTTGACCGAGATCTGCACGGAGGGATCGAAGGCGTTCACGGCGAGTTGCAGCTTGTCGCCTTCCTCATTCAGGATGCGGCCGACGGTCTTGCCGCCGTCGACGCGACCGATGACGGAGTTGGCGTACTGGTCCGACACGACGGCGCTCGGCTGCACGACGCTCATGAGGAGGTCGGCCGCCGCGGTGCGCGCGCCGATGCCGGAAAGGTCGGGCCCTTGCGCCCCGCCCACGGAGCCCATGCGGTGGCATTGCGAGCAGAGCGCGGCCTCGAACATCTTGCGGCCGTTGGCGTGGTCGAGGGACTTCTCCGCACGCGCCTTGTCCCAGGCGGCGAGCGCCTCGGCCTGCGTCCAGATGCGGCCCGGGCCTTCGGCGGTCGGGATGGGCGCGGCGGCCTTGGCCGGGGTGGCGGGGGCTATCTCCTCCAGCGCGGCGCGTTCAGCTTCGGGGGCCGCGGCGAGCGCCTCCTTGCGGATGTTGCGCACGAAGCCCTTGAGCGAGTGGCCGCCCTCGGCCAGCGCGAGTTCGCCCAGGAAGCGGAAGAACTCCTTGCGCAGCTCGGGCGTCCAGCCGGCGGTCGCGCGGCAGAGGTAGATCGCCAGGCCGATGCGGGTGGAGGAGGGCGTGACGGTCATGGCCGCGGCGGCCGCCTTGGCGTAGCCGGGATGGCGCGCGAGGACCTCGGGGTCGGCGACGACGGCCGGGCCGGGCTGCGCGAGCTTCATGGCCCTGAGCACCGCGGCGGGGGCCGTGGGCTCCTCGAGGAAGATCGACACCAGCGCGAGCTGGCGGTCGATGGCGGCGTCGCCCGAGGGCAGGCGCGAGGCGAACTCCTTGCCGAGGCGTGCGGCCGTGGCGGCGTCGGGCTTGCCGTGACGCGAGAACGCGATCTGGTAGACGCGCAGACGATCCTGCTGCAGGCGCGGGTCCTTGGACTTCGCGGCGGATTCGGCGGCGGCGATGATCGCAGGCAGGTCGTCCTTGGAGCCGGCGCGGGCGAGCGCCGTGGCGGCGTTGAGGGCGAGGTCGGCGTTGGCGTCGGCCTTCACGCGGGCGCGCCAGCCTTCGACCGGCTGGTGTTCGACCAGCGTGCGCGCGGCGAAGCGCACCCAGCGGTCGGCGTGGCCCATGAGCGGCCAGGCCTTGTCGAGCGCGGCCGAGGACGGCGACTTCTCCAGCAGCGCCTCGAGTTCACGACGGAGCTTCTGTTCCGGCGTGGCCTCGAACCAGCCCGCGGCGGCGGTCGATTCGCCGCCCGCGTAACGGATGCGGTAGAGCGCGGACTGTCCGCCGCGTCCGCCGATCGTCACATACATGTGCCCGTCCTGGGGGCGGATGACCGCGTCGGTCACCGAGAATGGCCGGCCCGCGGCGAAGACCTCCTTGCGCGCCTTCCAGCCGCCGCCCGAGGGCTCGAGGTGGATCGCGTAGAGCGTGGCGTAGGTCCAGTCGCAGGCGTAGAACGCGCGCTGGTAGGCCGCGGGGAACTTCGCGCCCGTGCCCATCGTCGTGCCCGTCGGGCTGCCGGGGCCGACGTCGACCAGCGCGGGCTGGCTGTCGACCGAGGCGAAGGCGTTGTTGCCGGAGCCGGAGCGCCAGCCGAGCTCGCCGCCCGGCGTGCAGAGGTAGATGCGCGTCGGGCGATACCAGGGCGCGCCCATGTCCCATTCCATGTCGGAGTCGTAGGAGAAGATGTCGCCGTCGGGCGCGATGGCGCAGTCGTAGGCGTTGCGGAAGCCCACCGTGCGCCGGACCCAGTTCTTGCCGTCCTTGTCCATGCGGGCGATCCAGCCGCCGACCGCCTTGATGCCGGAAGCGTGGCCGTTGGGATCCTCGAACTTCTTGAGCAGGTCGTCCTCATCCCAGCGTCGCGCCGGCGCGCCCGCGGCCTCGTCGTCGGGCAGCTTCGTATGGTTGCCGCCGACCACGAGGATTGAGCCGTCGGGCGCCAGCACCAGCTGGTGCGGGCCGTGTTCACCCGAGCCCTTGAGCGGTCGGATCAGCTCCTGCTCCGACCACGAGAAGTCGCCCTTGGGGTCGCGCAGGCGCCAGACGTCGCCCTTGCCCTTCTCGCTCGTGCATGCGTAGAGCGCGCCGTGGGCGAAGAGCAGCCCGTGGCAGCCGAAGAACTTCGTCTCCACCCGCGTGACCGCGGGGCGGGACGGGTCGGCCATCGAGACGCGCCAGAGCACGCCGCCCTGGTCGCCGGCGTAGAGGTCGCCGTTGGGCGCGACCGCGAGCGAGACCCACGTGCCCTGTTCGGCCTTGGGCACGACGTGCACCAGGTCGGCGGCGAAGCCCGGGCGCAGGATCAGCTCTTCGGGCGGGGCGACCGTGGTGGCCGGCCCGCGCTTGCTGTTGTTGGCGGTCTTGCCTCCGCCGAAGACGTTGCCCCACGGGGCGGCGCCCATGGGCTTCACTACCGTGGCCGATTCCCACTTGGAGTCATTGAAGCCGTCGGACTCCCAGCCCTTGCCGGGATTCTTTTCCGTGACCTTCGTGCCGGCGCCAGATTCGACGAGCACCTTCTTGTCGGCGGAGATCCGGAACGACAGCGCGGCGATGCCGCCGTCATTGCGCGCGAGCACTGCGACGACGTTACGCCCCTTGCGGAGTTCCTTGGCGATTTCCGCCCCGAAGGCCTGGCCCCAGTCGTCGGATCCGCCGAGCAGCTTGCCGTTGACCCAGACCTCGCAGTGGTTGTCGGCGGCGGCGAGCACTTCGACCTTGGCGGGGACCTCTGCGACCTCGAAGGCCGCGCGGGCCCAGACTTGCTGCTTCGCGACATTGTTGCGCTGCGTCCAGACCCACTGCGTCTCGGCGAACGCGAGCGGGGCGATCAGGAGGGCGAGGAGGATGCGGAGGGACATGGGGGAGGAGAATAGGGGCAGGGATAGGGGCAGGGATAGGGACAGGGGCAGGGATAGGGACAGGGGCAGGATGGGTGGGGCAGGGTTTTTGTGGTCAGGGTGGCGGGGGAGGCAAGAGGGGAGGGTTAGTGAGGGGACACGTGGGCAAGGTGACACGGGGACAAGGGGGATGTTAGGGACAGGGGCAGGGACAGGGGCGGATGACGGACGATGGAAGATTAAGGATGAAGGATGGAAGATGGGGTAGGGTGCGGCGTGGCCACGCCCCTGCCTTCGGCCGCCTTGCGGCGGCCGTCTTGGTGCAGCAGGTGGCACTCTCCCTTTATTCCGTGAGGCACCATGTCCACCCGTGCCCACGTGTCACCGTGTCCACGTGTCCCGGCGGCGCAGGCGCCGCTTCAGTCCGGCAGCGTGAACGCGGGGAGCCTTCGGATCTCGCCGCCGGCCATCGCCGACTCGTGCGCGAGGATGCCCGTGCAGGTCCAGTTGGCCGATTCGCGCGCGTTCGGATACGGGTCGCGTCCGGCGACGAGCGCCTGGATGAACTCGTTGGCGAGATGCGGGTGTGAGCCTCCGTGGCCGCCGCCCTGCGTGAAGGACAGGTGGTCCTCGCCTTCGCCGTAGACGCCCTTGGTCGTGAAGCGCTGGATCTCCTTGGGCAGACGGTGGGCGTAGTCGGGCACCTTGACCTTCTGAGGGATCTCCGGCTCCGGCTTCTTGGCCGTGTGGATGACCGGCTCCTCGCCCTCGATGAGCGGCCACTCGAAGGACTTCTTCGAGCCGTAGACGTCGATCGACTCCCGATACTGGCGGGCCGTGTCGAAGAGCGAGCGGATGATGCGCGCGGAGACGTCGGACTTGTGCAGCCTGATGTGGGCCGTCTCGACCGCGAAGGGCGAGTTGTAGATCGGGATCATCTCCTCCGCGATGCGGCCCGAGCCGAAGCACGAGACGTATTCCGCCGAGCCCTTCGTGAGGGCCATCATCGGGCCCACGCAATGCGTCGCGTAGTACATGGGCGGCAGGCCCGGCCAGTAGCCCGGCCAGCCTTCCATGTCCTGCTGGTGGCTCGCCTGCAGGAACTGCAGCCGGCCCAGCTCGCCCTTGTCGTAGAGCTCCTTCACGAAGAGGAACTCGCGCGCGTAGACCACCGTCTCCATCATCATGTACTTCAGCCCCGTGGCCTTCACCAGCTTCACGATCTCCTCGCACTCGGCGATCGAGGTCGCCATGGGCACCGTGCAGGCCACGTGCTTGCCGGCTTTGAGCGCCTGGATGGACTGCCGGCCGTGGTCGGGGATGGGCGTGTTGATGTGGACCGCGTCAATCTCCGGGTCCTTGAGCATCTCCTCGTAGGACGTGTAGCGCTTGGTGATGCCGTAGCGGTCGCCGATCGCCTTGAGCTTCTCCGGGTTGCGCTGGCAGATCGCGGCGATGACCGCGTCGGGGTGCTCCTTGTAGATGGGGATGAACTCGGCGCCGAAGCCCAGTCCGGCGAGCGCGATGCGGATCTTCTTCTTGCTCATGGGGTGGACGCCATTTCACCCCGCCCGCCCGCGGGACGGAAGCCCATTCGCTGGGACGGACCCGACGGCCCCGTCCGCAATCCTACCAAAGAGGAAGGCCGCCCGATGGGCGGCCTTCCGGAAGGGGCCTGGGGCCCGGCTCAGGACTGCTCCTCGAGCTTGAGGGCGCGGTAGCCGCCGATGCTCTTGAAGTAGAGGAGCATCAGCAGGTAGATCGCGGCCATCGTGAGCGGGATGTAGGAGTCGGCCTTCAGCGTGGCGCGGTCGCCCGCCTGGTTGGCGGCGACGATGGCCTTCTGGTCGGCGGAGGCTTCCTTCCCGCCATCCTTGGCCTCCTTGACGGCCTTCTTGGCGGCCTCGACCTTCTTGCCGTCGACCGGCGTGGCCGGGTCGAGGAAGAGGAACGTCGACGCCTTGTCGGCCTTGTTGGCCTCGTAGACCGCGGCGTTGGAGGCCTTGAGGTTCTCGGACGTGAAGCGGTCCTTCGCGTAGCCGAGGCCGGGTCCGCCGATCAGGCCGGCGGAGAGCATGCCGATGCCGCCCATGATGGACATGGCCACGGCGCCCGAGCGCGGGAAGCGGTCGCCGACGACGGCGAGCATGGTCGGCCAGAAGAACGTCTTGCCGAGCGCGTAGACGCCGAGGGCGACGAGCGCGATAGTGAAGGAATCCATGCCCGAGGCGAGCTGCAGGCCGACGAAGGCGAGCACCGCCGAGGTCACCAGGATTCCGACCGGGGAGAGGCCGAGCTTGGTCTCGATCCAGTGGGCGCAGAAGCGCAGGCCGAACATGATGGCCGAGGTCCAGATGAAGAGCGTCTTGCCTTCTTCGGGCGAGAAAAGGTTGCCGGTGATGTTCTCGATCCAGCCGTCGGTGCCGAGCTCCACCGCGCCGACGAGGGCGTGGGTCACGAAGAGCACGAAGAGTAGGATGGAGCCGAAGGTCCAACCCATCGTCAGACCGAGGCCCATGACGAGGGCGATGGTGATCGCCAGGCCGGCGGTGTTGCTGAGGTGAAGGGCCGACTGGGCCTGCAGTGCGATGAGGGCGCAGACAGCGATGGCCGCGAGGCTTTCCAGCGAGGGCTTCTTGATGAGGCGGCTCACCATCGCGGTAGCGATGAGAAGAATCACGCCGACGACATTAGCCGTGACGGTCTCGAGGCCGAGAGCTCCAGCGAAGAACAGCGTCAGGAGGTAGCAGACGACGGCGCCGCCGAGGATGCCAATGTCCTTGGTCATTTCACCGAGATCGGCGCCCTTCTCGGCGGCCTCGGACTTCGGGAAGGACTGGCCCATGAACATCACGGCGTAGGCCACGGTGGGCACGAGGTAGAAGGCGAGCTGACCCTTCCAGCCGAGACCCATGACGGAGCCGAGGACGTAGGAGGCGAGGGCGCCGACCACCATGCCGAGGGGCCAGGAGGCGTGCAGGATGTTGAGGTAGTGGGTGCGCTGCTGGGGGAAGATCGTCGCCACGAGCGGATTGGCCACGGCCTCGAGGGTGCCGTTGGCGTAGGCGAAGATGAACATGCCCCAGTAGAGGAAGCCGTAGGCGTTGTCCGGCGTGCTGGCGCCGAAGGTCACGAAGGCCGAGACGATGTGGCCAAGGAGGGCCAGCGCGACGAGCTTGCCGTAGCCCAGCTTGTCGACCACCAGGCCTCCGATGATGATGCCGAAGCAGAAGCCGGTGAAGCCGGCGCCGCCGATCGCACCGAGCTGGGCGTCGGAGAAGTTGTATTCGGCCTTCCAGGCAGGGAAGATGCCGCCGCGGAGGGCGAATCCGACGCCGGCGGCCAGGATGGCCATGAAGCCTGCCCAGAGCAGACGCTTCGCATTAGGTACGGTGTTATCTTGCATAGGTTAGGTGGGGGTACGTGGTTGTGAATAAGTCCGTGAACAGCCTGTGTCGAGGACACAAATACTGTGAGGCTCAGGGGGTTAGGCGTTGCCGGTTGTTCGCAACTGGGCCCGATACTGGGTCGGGCTGGCCTTCATCGCCTTGCGGAACTGCCGGGAGAAGTCACTGGCGTCATAAAACCCGCTTTTATAGGCGATTTCCGAGGGTCTGAAATCGGTTTCCCGGAGGAGTTCACACGCCCGGGCCACCCGCATGCGCACGAGATAGGCCCGGGGGCTCATCTGGTAGGCTTTGTGGAATTTGCGCTCGAACTGACGGACCGAGAGTCCGCTCAGGCGGGCGAGCTTCTTGATGTCGAGGCTGTCCCCGAGGTTGTCCTTGATGAACTCGGCCGCCGCCTCGACGCGGAGGAAGGGCTCGAGGTGCGCCTTGGCGCTGGCGTAGCTGCGCACGGTCCCGCAGAGGCCCCAGGGGCGTCCCTCGTGATCGAGCACGGGGAGCTTGGTGGTCTCATACCAGACGTGCTCGCCGTTCTCGTCGGGGAACAGCTCGATGATCCGTGGCAGGCCCTGGCCCGACTGCAGGATCTGCTCGTCCTTCTTGCGGAAGGCCTTGGCCAGTTCCGCGGGGAAGATGTCGAAGTCGGTCCGGCCGAGGAGCGAAGCCACGTCCTTGAACCCGCAGCGCTGCGCGAAGGCCAGATTGGCCGCGGTGAACCTGCCCTGGGCGTCCTTGGCGAAGAACATGACGCCCGGCAGATGCTCGAACAGCGCCCGGACGCTCTCGAGCTGCGCGCCGCGCATCCATTTCTCCGGAGCAAGGGGCGATTGCATACAAGCAAGACTAGGCGCATGTTGAGGCTGGTCTACTTTTAAATACTAGGTGAATGGCCCTGAGAGGAATCCGCCGTGCGAGGGCATGATTGGCATTCTGATACAATCTCAGGCGTCTTATGCCCGGTGGCATGGGGTCTTATGCCTGCCGGAGGAACCGACGATTGGCTTTGAGGTCTCCGGGACGTCCAGCACCTCTGTTCCCAGACATCACCATGAAAACCGCATTGCTGCTCCTGCCCCTCCTCGCCGTCCAGGCCATCGCCGCGGACAAGCCCAAGCCCGACGCCGAACAGGTGAAGCGCGGCCAGGCGATCTATGCGCGCACCTGCATCGCCTGCCACCAGCCGACCGGCATGGGCCTGCCTCCCGTCTTCCCGCCTCTCGCCGGCTCCGAGTGGGTCGCCAAGGGCACCTCGGTCGCCGTCCGCAACATCCTCCACGGGATGCAGGGTCCGGTCACCGTGAAGGGCATGAATTACAATTCGATCATGCCTCCGGTGATGGGGCTGAAGGATGCCGAGATCGCCGACGTCGTCACCTACGTGGCCAACTCCTTCGGCAATGCCGCGGGCGTGGCCACCGAGGCCGACGTGAAGGCCATCCGCGAGAAGTACAAGGACCGCAAGACCCCTTGGACCGCCGCGGAACTCGAGAAGCCTGAGTGACCCGTCCCGGCGGGGCGGCTTGACCCTCCGCGTCGGCGGAGGCACTTTTGCATCCGTCCCCCGTCCGGGGGCCGCACCCATGTCCGACTCCAACCCCTTGGCCAAGACCGCCCCGCGCTCACGCCTGCAGGTGGCCGACCTCCATTTCATGGACGCGCGCTACAAGCTGCTGGACCTCGCCGCGTTCCTCGACCGGCTTGAACGCGCCTCCGGTCCGGAGGATCACCGCGTCCTGGGCCTGCGCAAGGCCCTCCCGCTCCTGCTCGAGGGCGGACCCGACCGCGTCGCGCGCATCCTCCACCTCTGGTCCGACCCGTCCGTCGAGCCCGCCCCGAAGGCCGACACCAAGGCCGCCACGGGCGTCTGGCCCGGCCTCAAGTAAGCCCCGCCCATGCGCTACATCGAGCCGCACGGCCACATGGTGAGCCGCACCACCGACGACTACCAGGCCATGGCCCTCGCGGGCTGCGCGGCGATCTGCGAGCCGGCCTTCTGGGCCGGCTTCGACCGCAAGAACGCCGACGGCTTCCACGACTACTTCTGTCAGCTCACGCAGCACGAGCCGAAGCGTGCCGCCAAGTTCGGGCTGCCCCACTACTGCTGGCTCTGCATCAACCCCAAGGAATCCGAGGACCTCGCGCTTGCCGCGGACGTGCTCGCGCTCATCCCGGAGTTCCTCAAGGCGCCCACCGTGCTCGGCATCGGAGAGATCGGCCTCAACAAGAACACGCGCAACGAGATGAAGGTGCTCGAGCAGCACGTCGAGCTCGCCGTGAAGCACCGCCAGCTGATCCTCGTGCACACCCCGCACCTCGAGGACAAGCGCAAGGGCACGCGCCTCATCATGGACGTGCTCCGCGCGCACTCCGGCGTGCAGCCCGGCCGCGTCATCATCGACCACGTCGAGGAGCACACGGTCGGCGAGGTGCTCGACGCCGGCTTCTGGGCCGGCATCACGCTCTACCCTGAGTCCAAGGCCACGCCCGTGCGCGCGGTCGACATGCTCGAGAACTACGCCGCCCAGCGCGTGTGGCTCAACAGCGCCTGCGACTGGGGCGTGAGCGATCCCCTTGCGGTGCCGAAGGCCGCCGCCGAGATGCGCCGCCGCGGCCACTCCGCCGAGGCGGTCGACGCGCTGCTCTACGGCAATCCGGTGCGGTTCCTTTCGCAGTGCCCGAACTTCAAGGACCCGCAGGCGGTCCGCTGAACCGTGCGGCTTTCCAACGGCCTCACGCTCGCCTACTGCACCAACGTCCACCGCGGCGAGGGCTGGGAGGAGACGTTCGCCGGCCTGCGCGACCACGCGCTGCGCGTACGGGAGCGGATCTGCCCCGGCCGGCACTTCACGCTGGGCCTGCGCCTCGGCGCCGGCGCGGCCGCCGAGCTCGCCCGCCCGGACGCGCTCGCCGCCTTCCGCCGCTGGCTCGACGCCACGGACTGCTCCGTCTCCGGCATCAACGGCTTCCCCTACGGCGCGTTCCACGGTCGCGCGGTGAAGGACGACGTGTTCGCGCCTGACTGGTGCGAGCCCGAGCGGCTCGACTACACCGTGCGGCTCTTCGACCTGCTCGCCGCGCTCCGTCCGCCGGGCGCGGTCGGCACGGTCAGCACGCTGCCCGGTTCATTCAAGGGCTTCGGCCGCGACGATGCCGCGCAGAAGGCGATGCGTCGCAACATCCTCGCCTGCGCCGAGCATCTCGCCCGCCTGCGCGACCGCGCGGGCGTCCACTTCCGCCTCGCGCTCGAGCCGGAGCCGCTCGGGCTGGCGGAGGACACGCCCGAGGCGCTCCGGCTCTTCGCCCGTCTGCGGGAGGAGGAGCCCGCCCGCGGCCTCGTCGACGCGCATCTCGGCGTGCTGTACGACACCTGCCACTTCGCGCTGCAGTATGAGGAGGCCGCGCAGGCGATCCCGCGCCTCGCCGCCGGCGGCGCGCCGGTCGTGAAGTTCCACCTCAGCTCGGCGCTGCGCTTCCGCCCCACCGAGCGCTCCCTCGCCCGCCTGGCGCGCCTGCACGAGCCGACCTACCTGCACCAGACCCTAGGCCGCCGCGCCGACGGCACGGTCGTGCGCTTCAAGGACGTCCCGCTCGCGCTGGCGGAGGAGGCCGCGCTCCGCGACTGCGAGGAGCTACGCGTCCACTTCCACGTGCCGGTCAACGCCGACCGCCTCGACGACGACCTTGGCACGACCAACGGCCACCTGCAGGACACCCTCGATTCGGTGTGCCGCGACCCCGGCCTCGTGCGTGAGCTCGAGATCGAGACTTACACCTGGGAGGTGCTGCCGGCCGAGGTGCGCTCGCCGGACGTGGCCGACATGATCGCCTCCGAATACCGCTGGACGCTCGCCCAGCTCGCGCGACGCGGCGTCATCCCGGCCTGACCATGGCCTCGTCCCTGCGCGACTGGCTCGTCCTCACCCGCGGCTCCAACCTGCCCACCGTCTGGTCCAACGTGCTCGCGGGCTGGCTCGTGGGCACGCACGCGCGCGTGTTCAGCATGCCCAACGACGACGGATGGGCGCAGCGGCCCGAGGACCCGGCCTGGGGTTCGCTGGTCCTTCTGTTGATCGCGGTTTCGCTCACCTACGTCGGCGGGATGATCCTCAACGACGCCTTTGACGCCGCGTGGGACGCGGAACGACGCCCGTCGCGTCCGATCCCCTCGGGCCGCGTGCGCCGCGCCGACGCTTTCGCGGCCGGCTTCGCCGCGCTCGGTCTCGGTTGGCTCGGCGTCTTCCTCGCCTCGCAGGACGAGACGCGCATGCAGGCCGGCGCCTTCGCCGCCGTGCTCGCCGCCGCCGTGCTCATCTACGACCGCTGGCACAAGGGCCGGGCCTTCGCGCCCGCCGTGATGGGCCTTTGCCGCGCGCTGCTGCCCTTCATCGGCATGATCGTCGCCGGCTGGCCGGTGGGCCGTCCGCCGCTCTTGCCCGAGGACATCGCGTTCACCAGGACCGACGCGGTCCTGTGGCTCCACGCCGCGACCCTCTGGGCGCTCACGTTCAGCATCACCGTCGTCGCCCGACACGAGGCCGGCCCCTCGCGACCGCCGCGCTGGGCCGATTTCCTGCTCTACCTTCTTCCGCTGCCCCTGCTGTACGTCGCCGAGTGGCCTGTGTGGTCGGCGGTCTGGTGCGTCGCCTACTGGACCTGGATCTTCGTGTCGTCGCGCCGTCATCCGTTGCCCGAGGGCGTCGGCGCGCGCGTCGGCGACCGGCTGGCGAGCTTCCCGTTCCTCGACGCCGTCGTCTACGGCAACCTCTTCGTCCTGCACCTGTTCGCCCTCAGGAAGGTGAAGCTCATCCATCCGGAGATGAAGGCGTTCCTGTGGGCCGGCCTCCTGCTGGCCGTGCTCAGCCCCGTGTTCTGCCTGCTGGCCACGCTGCGGCTGCGCCGCACGATTCCCCAGACCTGACCATTTTCGGGGGAACTGGGCTTGTCCCCGGGGGTCGAATGCGTTCAGATTGACCCTCCCCCAGGGCCATGGACGACTCCATCGACCTCGAATTCTCGGTGACCTACCGGCACCGCATCTTCTTCACAGAAGACGCGTTCCGCGCGGGCAACCGGGTGCTCGCCGGCCTGTTCGGCGGCGCCAAGGTCATCCCGATGGTCGACTCCGGCCTGGCTTCGGCCCGCCCCGAGATGCTCGCGGCCATCCAGGCGTATGGTCGGGCCGAGGGCGTGAACTTCACCCGCGCCCCGCTGGTCCTCACCGGAGGTGAGGCCGCCAAGAAGGACTCCGCCGTGGTCAAGGCAGCCCTGGCCGCGATCGAGGCCGACCGCATCTGTCGTCACTCCTACGTCCTCGCCGTCGGCGGCGGGGCGTTCCTCGACGCGGTCGGGTTCGCCGCCGCCACCGCGCACCGCGGCGTGCGTCTCGTGCGCATGCCCACCACGACCCTCGGCCAGGGCGACGCCGGTGTCGGCGTGAAGAACGGCATCAACACCTTCGGGAAGAAGAACTTCACCGGCGCCTTCGCCGTGCCTTCCGCCGTGGTCAACGACCTCGCGCTGCTCGCCTCGCTCGACGCGCGCGGACTCCGCGACGGCCTCGTGGAGGCGGTCAAGGTCTCGCTCCTCAAGGATCCGGCCTTCTTCGCCTCGCTTGAGAAGGACGCGCCGGCGCTCGCCCGGGGCGACCTCGCCGCGGTCGGCCGCGCGGTGCGCCGCTCCGCCGAGCTGCACGCCCGGCACATCGCGGGCAACGGCGACCCCTTCGAGCTCGGCAGCGCCCGCCCGCTCGACCTCGGCCACTGGGCCGCCCACCGCCTGGAGTCGATGACCGACCACCGCCTCACCCACGGCGAGGCGGTCGCCGTCGGCCTCGCGCTCGACCTTCTCTGCGCCCGTGACCTCGGCATCTTCTCCGCGGCCGACGCCGAGCGTTCCCTCGCCCTGCTCGCCGCGCTCGGCTTCCGCACCTACGCCCCGGAGATGCATCTCGACGGCGGGACGAAGCTGCTGGTCGGGCTCGAAGAATTCCGCGAGCACCTCGGCGGCGAGCTCACGCTCGTCCTGCCGACCGCCGTCGGCGCCTCGACGCAGGTGCATGAGATGCCCGCGGCCGTCGTCCGCAAGGCCGCCGACGAGCTGCGCGCGCGCGACGTCCAGCCATGCGCCGTGCGGTCCTGAACGTCGTCGGCCTCTCCGCGCGCGACCTCGCCTCCGGCGCGATGCCGAGGATCGCCGCGCGCGCCGCCGCCGGCTCCGTCTCCCGGATACGCCCGGCCTTCCCCGCGGTGACCTGCACGGCGCAGTCCGACTACCTCACCGGGCGTCGTCCGAACGAGCACGGGGTCGTCGGCAACGGCTGGTACGACCGCACGCTCAGCGAGGTGCAGTTCTGGAAGCAGTCCAACCGCGCCGTCCTCGCGCCCAAGGTCTGGCACGAGCTGCACGCCCGGAACCCGAAGCTCAAGGTGGCGAACCTCTTCTGGTGGTACAACATGGGCACCGACGCGGACATCGCGGTGACCCCGCGGCCGATCTACAAGGCCGACGGCGCGAAGATCTTCGACATCGCCAGCTACCCGCAGCGACTCAAGCCCGCGCTCAAGGCCGCCCTGGGGGAATTTCCGTTCCACGCCTTCTGGGGTCCTCGCGCCGGCCTGCCGTCCTCGCGCTGGATCGCGGACTGCGCCCGCTGGATCGAGGAGCACGAGCGCCCCGACCTCAGCCTGGTCTACCTGCCGCACCTCGACTACGACCTCCAGCGTTTCGGCCCCGCCGACCCGCGCAGTGACGCCGCCCGGCGCGACGTCGACGCGCTCGTCGGCGACCTCGCCGACTTCCTCGAGTCCCGTGGCGTCGAGGTGCTCATCGTCTCGGAATACGCCATCACCGCCGTGGACCGCGCGGTGCCGCTGAACAAGGTCTTGCGCGACCGTGGCTGGCTCGAGCTCAAGCCCGAGGACGGCTCCCTGACCCTCGACACCTTCGCCTCCAAGGCCTTCGCCGTCGTCGACCATCAGGTGGCGCACGTCGTCGTGCTCGACCCTTCCGTGCGGGAGGAAGTCCGCAAGGCCCTGCTCGCCACGCCCGGCGTCGCGGAGGTGCTCGACGCCGAAGGGCAGGACGCGGCCGGCGTGCGACACGCCCGCGCCGGCGACTTCATCGCGGTGGCTGACGCCCGCAGCTGGTTCTCCTATTACTGGTGGGAGGAAGGGCAGGGCGATCCCGACTACGCCCGCACCGTCGACATCCACCGCAAGCCCGGCTACGACCCCGTCGAGCTGTTCATCGACCCGAAGATCCGCATCCCCGCGCTCAAGGTCGCCTGGTTCCTCCTGAAGAAGAAGCTCGGGTTCCGCGCCCTGCTCGAGGTCATCCCGCAGGACGCCTCGCTCGTGCGGGGCTCGCACGGACGCATCCCCGAGGACTCCCTCGACTGGCCCGTGCTCATCGGGCCCGCGGGCGGGGCCGCGCCGACGCAGCTCGCCTCGACCGACGTCTACGCGCGCATCGTCGCCGGCTTCTGAGTCCGCCCGAGGTTGACACCTCCGCGCGCGGAAGGTCAGATGCCACGCACGATGCGCGCCCCGTCCACCCAAGCCTGGCCTCGTCCGGTCCTCGGCCGGAACGCAGCATGAAGATCGCGGTCGTCGGAACGGGCTACGTCGGCCTTGCGAACGCCGTCCTGCTGGCCCGGCGGCACGAAGTCGTCGCGCTGGACATCGACCGCCGGCGCGTGGAGCTCGTGAACGCCGGCAAGTCTCCCATCGCCGACGCCGGCATCGAGCAGGCCCTGCGCGAGGGCGGGCTCAGCCTGCGGGCCACGCTCGATCCGGCCGAGGCCTACCGCGGGGCGCGCTACGTACTCGTCGCCACCCCGACCGACTACGATCCCGAGACCAACCGCTTCGACACCTCCACCGTGGAGTCCGTCCTGCGCGCCGCCCATGCGGCCGAGCCTGCCGCCGCGCTCGCCGTGCGGTCCACCGTCCCGGTGGGCTTCTGCCGGGCGCAGTCGGAGGCGCTCGGCGCCGAGGTGATCTTCGTGCCGGAGTTCCTGCGTGAAGGCAGCGCGCTTCACGACAGCCTGCATCCTTCGCGCATCATCGTCGGCGGCGCGTCGGCGGCCGCCGTCGAACTGGGCGCCCTCCTGCGGGATTGTTCGCTCCGTCCCGAAGTCAGCGTCCTGCGCACCGGCCCGACCGAGGCCGAGGCCGTCAAGCTGTTCTCCAACACCTACCTCGCCATGCGCGTGGCGTACTTCAACGAGCTCGACACCTACGCCGTGAAGCACGACCTGAGCACCCGGGAGATCATCGACGGCGTCTGTCTCGACCCGCGCATCGGCCCCGGCTACAACAACCCCTCCTTCGGCTACGGCGGCTACTGCCTGCCCAAGGACACCAAGCAGCTTCGCGCCAACTACGAGGAAGTCCCCCAGAACCTGATCGGCGCCATCGTGGACTCCAACACGACCCGCATGGACTTCATCGCCGATGAGATCGCGGGCCGCGGACCGAGGACCGTCGGGGTCTACCGGCTCATCATGAAGGCCGGCTCCGACAACTTCCGCACCTCCTCCATCCAGGGGGTCATGCAGCGGCTCAAGGACCGGGGCCTCACGGTCATCGTCCATGAGCCCGCCCACCGCGGGCCGGAGTTCAACGGTTTCCGCTGCGTCCCCGACCTGGCGGCCTTCAAGCGGGAGGCCGACCTCATCATCGCGAACCGGCGCGACGGCGCGCTGGACGACGTCGCGGCCAAGGTCTTCACCCGCGACGTGTTCGGCAAGGACTGAGCCTGCGGGGTTGCCCGGGAACGGCCGGCCGTCACGCTGGTCTGACTCCCATGCTCCCCGTCGCGCTCATGCTCGCGGCCGCCGCCGCGCCCTTCCCCGAGCCCCACGACAACCAGGCGGTCACCGTTCCGTTCCTGAGTCCGTCCGAGGCGCTCGGCCGCATGCGCGCTCCGGAGGGCTTCCGTGTCTCGCTCTTCGCCGCCGAGCCCGACGTCCGCCAGCCCATCGCGCTCTGCTGGGATCATCGCGGGCGGCTCTGGGTCGCCGAGAACTACACCTACGCCGACGGCAAGGAGCGCTTCGACCTCTCCCTGCGCGACCGCATCGTGATCCTGGAGGATGCCGACAACGACGGCAGCTTCGACCGCCGCACGGTCTTCGCCGACGACCTGAAGATGCTCACCAGCATCGAACTCGGCCTCGGCGGCGTCTGGGCGATGTGCCCGCCGCACCTGCTCTTCATCCCGACGGAGGGCGACAAGCCCGCCGGACCGCCCCAGGTCGTGCTCGACGGTTTCAGCACCACCGCGGTGAGCCGCCACACCCTCGCCAACGGACTCCGCTGGGGCCCGGACGGCTGGCTTTACGGACGCATCGGCATCTCGAGCACTTCATGGGTCGACGTGCCCGGCGTTCCGCAGGAGAAACGCTCGCCGACGGCCGGCGGCTTCTGGCGCTACCACCCGACGCGCAAAGTCTTCGAGCCCTACTGCCACGGGACGACCAACCCCTGGGGGCACGACTGGAACGCCGAGCACGAGATGCTCTTCATCAATACCGTCATCGGCCACGCCTGGCAGGGCGTCCACGGGGCCCACTACAGGCGTATGCACGGGGAGGACCCATACCCCTTCGTCTACGAACTGATCGACCAGCACGCCGACCACTACCACTGGGACACCGGCAAGAAGTGGAACGACGCCGACGGCGGCCGCGGCGGCGCCGACCGCTTCGGCGGCGGCCACGCCCACGTGGGCATGATGATCTACCGGGGCGAGAGCTGGCCGGAGTCCTATCGCGACCGCCTGTTCACGCTCAACCTCCATGGCTCACGGGTCAACGTTGAGCGGGTCGATCGCAAGGGCAGCGCGCTGGTGATGCGGCATGAACCCGACTTCGTGCGCTCGGAGGATCCCTGGTTCCGCGGCATCGAGATCTCCCAGGCGCCGGACGGCGGCGCCGTCATCCTCGACTGGAGCGACATCGGGGAATGTCACGATCAGGACGGCATCCACCGCGGCTCGGGACGCGTCTACAAAGTGTCCTACGGCGAGCCCAAGCGCCCCGACACTGATTTCTTCTCCGTTCCGCCGTCACGCCTCGTCGAGCTCCAGCGCAGCCGTAACGAATGGCTGGTGCGCATGGCGCGCTGGGCCCTTCGTGAACGCGCTTCCCGTGGCGAAGACCTCGCCGAGGCCCTCCCCGCGTGGGAACGTCTCGCGGCCGAAACCGACCCCGTCCCCGCGCTCAACGCCCATTCAACGCTCATCGCCCTTCGCGTCCGTCCCTCGTCCGTCTGGGACGCCGCGCATGCGCGCCGCTATTCCGTCGAATCGATCCTCGCCGAGAAGAATCAGGCCGTGCTTGCGCGGCTCATTGAGCGCGAGCTCGCCGAGCCGCTCGTGATGCGGAACCAGGCCGTCGCGAAGCGGCCTCTGTCGACCGGCTTCATCCCGCGGGCCGAGGAGCGGGAGCAGGCCGTACTGAGCTTGGCGACAGGCCGACGCCATGGGCCCCGCGTGCGGCTCGCCCTGGCGTCGGCGCTGCCGCACCTCTCGCCCGAATACCGTTCCCTGGCGGCGCAGCACCTGCTGCTTGAGACCGAGGATGCTGCCGACCACAACCTGCCGCTGCTCATCTGGACCGGCATCCGTGAGCTCTCCGACGAGGCCTTGGTCGAGTGCGCGCACGTCAGCCGCCTGCCGATTGTCACACGCCTTATCGCGCGCCGACTGGCCGAGAAGCTCGACGTCAGCCCCGGGTCGCTCAACGCCCTGCTGGAGCAGTCCGCCGGGCAGGGCGTGGGGCAGGGTGACATCCTGCGCGGCATGGCCGAGGGCCTGCGCGGCTGGCGCAAGGCGGCCAAGCCGGACGCCTGGGATTCCTTCGCCCGCGGCTTGGATGCCGCCGACGCCGAGGCGCAGGCGCTCATCCGCACCCTCAACGTCACCTTCGGAGATGGGCGCGCCTTGGACGAGGTGCGCAACGTCGCGTTGGACGACAAGCAGCCCATCGACGTTCGGAGAGCCGCGCTGCGGTCCCTGGTCGAGGCCGGCGCGCCGACGCTCCGCGCCGATTGTGAGAAGCTGATCTACGTCAACTCCCTCGGACTCGACGCCATCCGCGGCCTCGCGCGGTTCGACGACGAGGCCGCTGCGAAACGCATCCTCTCACGTTATCCCAATCTCTATCCCCATGAACGTCCCCAGGCCGTGATGGTGCTCGTCTCCCGCGCGAAGTTTGCGCGCGTCCTGCTCGAGGCCGCGGCCGAGGGCAAGTTCCCCAAGGCCGACCTCGGGCCCGCGGCCGCGCGTCAGGTGCGCGCTTTCGCCGACCCCAAGCTCGACGCCCTCCTGCGCGACGTCTGGGGCGAGACCCGTGAGACCGCGGCCGACAAACTCGCCGCCATCCGCGCCCTGCGCGCCGAGCTCACTCCGGAGACGATCGCCAAGGGTGATCTTGAGAAAGGACGGCAGCTGTATGCGTCCGTGTGCGGACAGTGTCACAAGCTCTTCGGCGAGGGAGGCGAGCTCGGACCTGACCTCACCGGCAGCGGACGTCGCCATCTCGACTACATTTTGGAAAACGTCGTCGATCCCAACGCCGTCGTGCCCGCTTCCTATTATCTGAACACCTTCACCTTGGCCGACGGGCGCGTCCTTTCCGGCATCGTCGGAGCCGAGACCCCGCGCACCGTCACCTTGCGGAGCGTCGGTCAGGAGTGGGTCCTTGACCGGGCCGATATCCGCAAGCGCGAGACCGCCCCCGTCTCCCTCATGCCCGAGGGCCTCCTGACCTCACTTTCACCCGAACAGCGCAGGGATTTGGTGAAGCATCTCATGCGGGAATGACGGCCGGCCCCATCTTTCGTTTTGACGGGCGGGGGCGGAGTCCCATCTTCGGACGACTCAGGACAGTCCGATGGTGTAATGGCAGCACAGGAGATTCTGATTCTCCTTGTCTAGGTTCGAATCCTAGTCGGACTACCACCTGAAAGCAGAAAGCCCTCCTTGCGGAGGGCTTTTTCATGCCTGCGAAGGCCGCCTCAGCGGACGTTCCAGAGGATGACGAGATTCTTCGTCTGGCGGCCGGCCGCGATCAGGTCCGGCTTGCCGTCGCCGTCGAGGTCGGCCGACTTGAGGTCCTCGACCGCGACCTCCTTGGTCGTGATGACCGACGTGCGCCATTCCTTGCCCTCGCCGTCGAGGGGCGTGAGCAGCCGGAGGCCCGGGTCGGCGCCGCGCCAGCCCACCATCACCTGGTCGTGGCCCAGGCCGAGGTAGTCGTCGGGCGCCACCGCATGCCCGTCCTTGAATCCGTCGAGGATTTGGCGGCGGTTCCACTTGCCGTCGCCGTCGCGCAGGTAGACCGCGGCCTTGTTGCCGTGGAACGGTTCGACCGTGGCGAGGAACGGACCTGCGGGCAGCCGGCCCGCGCGGACTTCGCCCACCGGCTCGGAGCTCAGGCGCGTCTTGCGCCATTCGCCGTCGGCGTAGGCGTTCAGCCAGAGCCCCTCCTTGGAGCCCGCGACGACCTGCTGGCGCTGCGAACGGTCCCAGCGGACCGTCTCGAGATTGTGCGTGATGTGCCCCGCGTCATTGACCAGTTCCGTCTTCCACTCGCCCTTCGGATCGGCCGGCCGGCGGTAGGCGAGCAGCTTGGCGCCCACGCCTTCGGCGTTCTTGTTGCCGCGGCCGTGCAGCGGTTGCACCACCAGGTCCCAGCGTCCCGTCGCGACCTCGACCCAGCGCATCCGATGGACGGTCGGCTCATGGTGCAGCCTGACCGCCTCCCACTTCTGCGTCCGGTCCGCGGGCGGAATCAGGTAGAAGACTGCGCCGCTCTTGACCGTGTCGCCGGGATTCCAGCCCGCGCCCACCGCGATCTCCGCCTTGCCGTCGCCGTCGAGGTCTTCGGCGGCCACGCAGACATTGTCCTCCTTGGTCAGACCCTCCGCGATGACGTGCTTCTTCCAGTCCGGGTTGCGGTACCATTGGATCGTCCTCTTGTCGGCGAGCACCACGTCCTTCTTCCCGTCCCCGTCCACGTCGGCGATCGCCAGACCGTAGCCGATCTCGATCTTGTCGATCTCCTGCAGCCGGAACTTCGGTTCCGGCGGGGCGGCGTGGAGCGATACGGCGAGCAGCAGGGGCAGGGCGGGGCGCATGCCGGTCATCTTGGACGCCGCGGGCCGCCTGTCCATCCCTTCGCGGCTCAGCGTCCCAGCCCCGGGAACAGCTGGATCAGCCCCGAAGCCATGATCTCGACCCCGATGGCGGCGAGCGTCAGGCCCATCAGCCGCGTCATCACGTTGATGCCCGTGCGGCCGAGCAGACGCGTGATCGGCGCGGCGGCGGCGAGGCAGGCGAACGTGGCGCCGGCGCCGGCGACCGCGTAGCCCGCGAGAGCCGCGTGTCCTTGCCAGCCTTGGGCGCGCTCCGAGTAGATGATCATCGTCGAAATGGTGGCCGGGCCGGTTAGCAGCGGTACCGCGAGCGGTGAGACCGCCACGCTGTCGCCCGCGTCGTCCATCTCCGGCCCCGTGCTGTCCGCCGCGCGCGCCGCGAGCATTTGCATCGCATTGATCAGCAGCAGCACCCCTCCGCCCACCTGGAAAGAGGCCAGCGAGATGCCGAAGAACTCCAGCACGCGGACTCCCGCGAAGGCGCTGCCCGCGATGACCGCGAACACCGTGAGGCTGCTGATGACCGCCGTGCGTCGGCGCTGCTCCTCCGTCAGCCCGTCCGTGAAGTGGATGAAGAACGGGATGACCCCGACCGGATTCAGGACGGCCAGCAGCGTCAGCAGCGCCTTCAGGTGCTCCATGGCGTTCTCAGCGCGCGGTGAGCCGCTCCAGACATTCCCGGTAGAGCGACTGCGTGCGCGCGACCACGTCGGGCGGCAGGACGGGGCCCGGCGGGGTCTTGTCCCAGGGCTGCTTCTCGAGCCAGTCGCGCACGAACTGCTTGTCGTAGGAAGGCTGCGGACGGCCCGGCTGCCAGGTGGCCGCCGGCCAGTAGCGTGAGGAGTCGGGCGTCAGCACCTCGTCGATGAGCACCAGCGAGCCGTCCTCCGCCGTGCCGAACTCGAACTTGGTGTCCGCGAGGATGATGCCGGCGCGGGCCGCCCGCTCCTTGCCCATGCGGTAGAGCGCGAGGGAGGCGTCGTGCACCGTGCGGAAGACGTCGGAGCCGAGGACCTCCTCGCAGCGCGCGAGCGTGATCGGCTCATCATGGCCTTCGGCCGCCTTGGTCGACGGCGTGAAGATCGGGCGGGGCAGGGGAGAGCCGTCGAGCAGCCCGCGCGGCAGCGCGTGGTCGAGGATCGAGCCCGTGCGGAGGTATTCCTTGAAGCCGCTGCCCGCGAGGTAGCCGCGCACCACGGCCTCGACTGGCAGCGGGCGGAGCTTGCGCACGATCATCGAGCGCGGGATCAGATGCTCGTGTCCGCGGAGCGCCCGTTCGAGCGCCGCCGCGTGGTCGGGCAGCAGGTGGGTGGGGAAGATCGCCCTGGCCTGCTCGAACCACCAGAGACTGATCTGCGTGAGCAGCACGCCCTTGCCCGGGACCCCGTTGGGCATGACCACGTCGAAGGCCGAGAGCCGGTCCGTGGCCACGATGAGGTAGTGTTCCCCGAGGTCGAAGACCTCGCGCACCTTACCCTTCGCCTTGAGCGGATAGGGCAGCCCCGTGACGGTCATGAGGGCTTCGGCGGGCAGCGTGACGGACGGCATGCTGCCTTCAGATAGCCCTGCGCCGGGGCTTTCGGCAAGGAAACGCGGCGGCTTCCGTCACGGAGCCGACAGCGTCAGGCGGATCGCCTCGCCGGCGGCGGCCAGGCCGAAGGCGCCCGCCACGTGGGCGGCCGTGCCGTAGCCCCATTCGCAGTTGGGCCTGAGCTCCTCGTCCTCCGGCAGTTCGCCGCCGGGCAGCCCTTCGCAATCGGTCCGGGCGGCCGGCAGTTCGTCGGACCATACGGAGGAGATGCCGAAGGGCCCCTTGCGCGGGAAATCGAAGTTCTGCCGCAGCCGCTTGCGCACCAGCATCAGCAGCGCGTCCTCCCGCGACTGAGCGAGGTCGGTGACCCGTATCCTCGTCCCGTCGGTCCGGCCCGCGCAGCCGCCCGCCGAGACCGTGCGCAGGCCGGCCCGGCGGCAGGCGTCGAGCAGCGCGCACTTGGGCGAGAGCGCGTCGATCGCGTCCACCACCACGCCCGTGAAGCCCGCGACCGTCGCGGCGGCGTTGGCGCGCGTCACGAACGCCGTGCGAAGCTCCGTCCGGATTCCCGGCCGGATCGCGTGCGCGCGTTCCGCGACCGCCTCGGTCTTCGCACGTCCCGCGGCGCCCGCCACCGCGTGGAGCTGACGGTTCGTGTTGGAGGCGCAGACCGTGTCGCCGTCGACCAGCGTGAGCGAGCCAACGCCGCTGCGGGCGAGCGCCTCGGCCGTCCAGGAGCCCACCCCGCCCAGTCCGACGACCATGAACGATGAGGCGGCCAGCCGTTCCAGACCGGCGCGTCCGTAGAGACGGCCGACGCCGGCGAAGCGCTCGAGGAACTCCTTGTCCATCCCCACCATCAAGCCGGAAGCCCGTCGCCTGTCCAACGCGCAAAACCGGCAGGTACGACCTTGCCCCATCCTGGATTTCACTGACAATCAACCTCATGTCCGACCCCATCAAGGTCCTTCAGGAGCCGCACACCCGGTCCTGGCAGCAGGCCCTCTCCCTCGGCCTCCTCGGCCTCGTGTTCGGACTCATCATCGCCTTCGCCGTGATCTTCTGGCATTCCCGGCAGATCGTCCCTCTGGCTGACGTCTTCCTCTCCGCCCGCACGCCCCTCCTGCAGCATCGCTCGGAAAAAGGCGCCTGGCCCCAGGACTTCGACCTTTCCTCGCCGCCCGAGGCCCTGCTCGCCTACGCCTACGGCCCCGTCCGGTCGGCGGTCCTCAAGTCCGGCGTGTCCGGTCGTTGGAGGTTCGAGTCGGGAGCTTCCGGCGCCGCCGTGGCCTTCATTCCGTCGGAATGGAGCGAGGAGGTGCGCCGCGTGCTCGTCTCGGTCGACGGAAGGCTGGACGACGGCGACCCCGCCTCCGGCCAGTTCCGCGTGGGCGCGGACCGCGCCACCTTCACGCTGAAGGCCGACTGAGCGCCTCGGCCCGCTCGCGCAGCTCCGCGTCACGCAAGGCCTCCACGATCTCATCGAGCCCGCCGTCGAGCGCCTGCTCGATGCCGTGGACCGTGAGGTCCACCCGGTGGTCCGTGATGCGGTTCTGGGGGAAGTTGTAGGTGCGGATGCGTTCGGAGCGGTCGCCGGAGCCCACCATCGAGCGCCGGGCGTCGGCGCGCGCCTCGCGCTCCTTCGCCCGCGTCAGGTCGAGCAGCCGCGAGCGCAGCACCCGCATCGCCTTCTGCCGGTTGCGCAGCTGCGAGCGTTCGTCCGCGCAGTAGACCGTGAGCCCCGTGGGGCGGTGGATGATCTGGACCGCTGACTCCGTCTTGTTCACGTGCTGGCCGCCGGCGCCGGAGGCGCGCGCCACCGTGACCTCCAGGTCCTCCGGCTTGAGCGTCACCTCGGCCTCCTCGGCCTCGGCGAGCACCGCCACCGTCGCGGCCGACGTGTGCACCCGCCCCGACGCTTCCGTCGCCGGCACCCGCTGCACGCGGTGGACGCCGGCCTCGTGGCGGAGCAGCGCAGCCGCCCCTTCGCCTTCGATGAGCAGCACCGCCTCGCGGACACCGCCGAGGTCGGAGGGCGAGAGCGACAGCAGCTCATGCTTCCAGCCGCGCCGTTCGGCGAACCGCGAGTAGGCCCTCAGCAGGTCACCGGCGAAGAGCGCGGCTTCGTCGCCGCCCGTGCCCGCGCGCACCTCCACCAGCACGTTGCGCGAGTCGTCGGGGTGGGGCGGGATGACCGCCCGGACCAGTTCCTGCCGGGCGGCTTCGGCCGCCGGTTCCAGTCGACGCACTTCCTCCTCGGCCATCGTGCGCATCGCCGGATCGGATTCCCGGGCCATGGCCCGGGCGTCCGCCAGCTCCCGTTCGAGGGCCGTCAGCCGGTCATCGGCCTTGACCGCCTTGGCCGTGAAGCGGAGCTCCGCGCCGAGCGCCGCCGCCTTGCGGGCGTCGCCGAACGTGGCGGGGTCGGCCATCAGCCCTTCCAGCTCCGTCAGCCGCCGGCGGAGGGCCGAGAGGTCGGGTCGGAGGGGGCTGGACGACATGGAGGCGGGGCCAATCGGGACTTGGAGAGGGACCGCCCCTCCCTTATTCAATGGAGTCGCCGCGGAGACGCTCCGCAAGCCCCCTTTCCAACCGCTTCCCACCTTCATGCAGCCCAAGGAACCCGCCCTGCGCGGCACCCACGTCCTCTCGTGCGTGTGGGATTTCGACAAGACCCTCTGCCCCGGCTACATGCAGACCCCGCTCTTCCGCGCCTACGGCGTCGACGAGGAGCGCTTCTGGAAGGAGACGAACCAGCTGCCCGCGCTGTACGCGCGCAAGGGCATCCGCACCTCGAAGGACTCGGTCTACCTCAACCACCTCCTGAGCTACGTGAAGACCGGCCCCCTCAAGGGGCTGACCAACCGGCGCCTCCGCGAGCTCGGCGCCGAGATCCCGCTCTGCCCCGGACTGCCGGACTTCTTCCCCGCGCTCAAGGAGCACGTGCGCGAGCTCGGCCGCCGGCACAACGTCGAGGTCGTCCTTGAGCATTACGTCGTCAGCACCGGCCTGGCCGAGATGATCCGCGGCTCCGCCGTGGCGCCGCATTGCGACGGCATCTACGGCTGCGAGTTCCTCGAGCATCCGCTGCCCCCGCACTTCACCCGCCAGGACGAGCTCGCCCTCGAGCTGCCGACCGAGATCACGCAGGTGGCCGCGATGGTCGACAACACCATCAAGACCCGCTTCCTCTTCGAGATCAACAAGGGCTCCAACAAGAATCCCGAGATCGACGTCAACGCGGTCGTCCGCACCGAGGACCGCCGCGTGCCCTTTGAGAACATGATCTACGTCGCGGACGGTCCGAGCGACGTCCCCGTCTTCTCCCTCCTGCGCAAGAACGGCGGCCGGGCCTTCGCCGTCTACGTGCCGGAGAGCGAGGCCGAGTTCGCGCAGAACGACGCCCTCCTGCAGACCGGACGCGTGCACGGCTACGGCCCCTGCGACTACACCCCGTCCTCCTTCACGCCCAAGTGGATCCGGCACTGCCTCGCCGGGATGGTCGAACGTCTCGCGCAGGAGCGCGCCCGCTCGCTCGCCGCCCGCGTCGCGCGGCCTCCGCGCCACCTCCATTCCGACCCCGCGCCGAATCCGCCCGCCGGCGGCGTCCAGGGCACGCTCTTCGGCGACTGACGACCATGCCCGCCCCCGCCCGCCGACGCACCGCCACCCTCGCCCGCCCGGCCAGCGAGTCGCGTCCCATCCTGGCCGCCGCGCTCGCCATCACCGCCGCTTTCCTGCTCGTCGCGATGGGCTTCCACGCGCCCTCCGACGCCAACGTCCTGCCCGGATTCCTGGAGCGCGCGCTGACCTTGCCCGATGACTCCGGCGCCGCCGCCACGGACAATCCCTGTGGCGCCTTCGGCGCCACGGTCGCGGTCATCGTCTTCAGCCTCTTCGGCTACGCCGCCTTCCTGCTGCCCGTCTTCATCGGCGCCGCCGGCTGGTTCGCGCTCAACCACCGCGCCCACACCCTCTGGCCCTTCAAGGTGCTGCTGATGTCGCTGTGCGTCATCCTGCTCGCGCCGATCCTCGCCCTCTGGCTCGAGCCCGAAGGCGCCAGCCGCATCACCGCGGGCGCCTTCGACCCCAAGGGCGCCGGCGGCCTGGTCGGAGGATTCCTCCACGGCTCCCTCTTCGAGCCGACCTTCGGCGCCTACGGCACCTGGTTCCTCATCTTCCCCTACGGGTTCGCGCTCATCGGGGCCCTCGCGGACGACCCGCGGGCCACGCTCGCGGCCTGGATCGCCGAGACCCGCGACGCCTTCGGCTCCTGGAACGCTTCGCGCCGCGAGGCCGCCGCCCGCGCTGCCGAGGAGTCGCGCCGTCGCGCCGCCGCCGCCGCCGAGCTCCGGCGCAAGCAGGCCGAAGTGCAGGGCGCGGTGATTCCCGCCGTCGCGGCCGCCGCGCCGATCCTGCGCACCGCCGAGCCCGTGACTCCGAAGCTGACGCAGGAGGAGCCGGTCGAGCCCGAGGAGGAGGTGGTGACCGTCGACCCGGACAACGTCTCCGTCTCCGCCCCCGGTGAAGATCCTGCCGCGGAGAAGTCCCAGGAGAAGCCGCGCCCGACCAAGCAGAAGAAGAAGGAGGAGGATCCGCCTGAGGAAGAGGACGAGGAAGCGGAAGACGTCGCGGTCGACGGCGGCAAGGTGCTCGTCGTGAAGCCCGAGAAGATCGAGCGCGCCGCCAAGGCGCAGATTCCCAAAAGGCAGGGCGACTACGTCTTTCCCGACGTCTCGCTGCTCGCCGAGCCTTCGGCTCCCGCCGAGTCGGGATCGGAGGACTTCCGCCGCCGCGCGGGAGAGCTCATCGAGACCCTGAAGCAGTTCAACGTCAGCTGCGTCCCCGTCGACACCGCCAACGGCGTCGACGTCGGCATCCAGCAGGGCCCGTCCATCACCCGCTACGAGATCAAGCCCGCGCCGGGGACCCGCGTCGAGAAGATCGCCAACCTCTCCAACAACATCGCGATGAACCTGGAGGCGGAGTCCGTCCGCATCCTCGCGCCCGTCCCCGGCAAGGGCACCGTCGGCATCGAGATCCCCAACAAGGTGCGCAAGGACGTGCGCCTGCGCGAGATCCTCGAGTCCAAGGCCTGGGCCGAGAGCAAGATGGAGATCCCCGTCGTCCTCGGCGTCGACAGCGTCACCAACAAGCCCGTCGTCCAGGACCTCGCGCGCATGCCGCACTGCCTCATCGCCGGCTCCACCGGCCAGGGGAAGTCCGTCTGCATCAACGCCTTCATCGTCTCGCTCCTCTACCGCCGCACGCCGGAGGACCTGCGCTTCATCATGGTCGACCCCAAGGTGGTCGAGCTGCAGGTCTACCAGAAGCTGCCGCATCTGCTCATCCCGGTGGAGACCGACCCGAAGCGCGTGCCCGCCGCCCTCAAGTGGCTCATCGCGGAGATGATGCGCCGCTACAAGGTGTTCGCCAAGGTCGGCGTGAAGAACATCAGCGGCTTCAACGCCAAGATCGCCCGTGACGCCGCGGCCCCGAAGCAGGAGGAGCTGAAGCTCACCCCCGAGGAGCAGGCCGCCGCGGCCGCCGCGGCCGAGGAGGCCGTGGACGACGGCGTGAAGGTCCCGACGGAGAAGCTGCCCTACATCGTGTGCGTCATCGACGAGATGGCGGACCTGATGATGGTCGCGGCCGACGAGGTCGAGAAGTCCGTCGCCCGCCTCGCCCAGCTCGCGCGCGCCGCGGGCATCCACCTCGTGCTCGCCACGCAGCGTCCGTCCACCGACGTCATCACCGGCCTGATCAAGGCCAACCTGCCGACCCGCATCGCCTTCAAGGTGTCCGCCCTGGTCGACTCGCGGACCATCCTCGACAGCCGCGGCGCCGAGACGCTCGTCGGCCGCGGCGACATGCTCTTCATCCCGCCCGGCACCGCCGTCCTGCAGCGCGTGCAGGGCGCGTTCGTCGGCGAGCAGGAGGTCGAGGCCATCGTCAATTTCCTCAACGATAAGAACGGCGGGCCCGAGTTCGTGCAGGAGGTCGTCGAGGCCATCGAGAGCGGCTCCGACGAGGGCGGCGGCGCGGGCGACGGCGAGGACGGGGAGGACCCGCTCGTCATGCAGTGCTGGGCCATCATCCGCGAGACGCGACGCGCGTCGGTCTCGATGCTCCAGCGCCGGCTCAAGCTCGGCTACAACCGCGCGGCCCGCATCATGGACATCCTCCATGAGAAGGGCTACGTCGGTCCCGAGAACGGCTCCAGCCCCCGCGAAATCCTCGTCGACTGAGCGGCACCGGCCGCGACGTCACTTCTTGGTCTTCTTGGTTTCCTGCTTCCGTTCCTTGGCGCTCTTCTTGCGCTCAGGCTCGGGCGGCGCGGGCGGCTCGGGCTCCTTGACGTCCTTGGTCGGATCGACCGCGGGGCTGGGGTAAGGAGGGTCGGCCGGGGCGTTCTGCGCGAGGCAGACCGATCCGGTCAGCAGGACGGCGAGCAGGAGCGGCCTCACGTTCAGGCTTCCTTCTTCCTGTCGCCGAACGGATTGTCCTTCTTCTGCTCGGGCTTGCGGGGCTCCGGCTTCTTTTCCGAGGTCGGCTTCTCCGGCTGCTCCTTCTTCTCGCCGTCCGGCGCGGGCTTCTTGCGCTCCTTCGAAAGTTCCTTCTGCACCGCGGCCGCGCCGGCCACGGCGGCTTCGGCGCCCACCTTGAGCGCGGCGCCGGCCGGCTCGGACTTGCCGTCGGACCCGATGGCCTGGAGGCGTGCGATCTCCTCCTGCGCGGCCTTGAGCGCCGCATTGGCGGCCTCGATTCCGGCGTCCAGCGACATCTTCACCAGCGGTTCCGGGTCCGCCGGGACGACGGCCTTCTTGGCCTCGGGCTTGGGCTCGGCCTTCTTCTTGGCATTGCCGGCGGGGCGGCGATTGGACGGGTTGTTCGCGGTCGTGCCGCCGCCTTGGTCGTTCGACTGGGGCTTCTGGGGCGCGGTCGCGGCCAGCATCGCGGCGAGGCAGGTAATCAGTATCATCTTACGGAGGATAACACCGCCGGCGCCCTCCTGTTTCAAGCCCGGTCAGGGCGAAAGACGAAGAAGACCGCCCCAAGCAGGCAGAAAAACGCCCAGAGCAGGTCCCAGCGCCACTTTTCGCCCAGAAAGAAGAGCATGAAAGGCACGAAGACCACCAGCGTGACGCATTCTTGGATCACCTTGAGCTGGGCCCCGGTGAGTCCGTTGCCATGGCCGATGCGGTTGGCCGGGACCATGATCAGGTATTCGCCCAGGGCGATGCCCCAGCTGACCAAGGCCGCCGCCATCCAATGGGAACGCCCCATCGTCTTCAGGTGCCCGTACCAGGCGAACGTCATGAAGACATTGGAGACAGCCAGCATGCCGGCGGTGAGCAGGACGGATTTCAGAAGTTCGGGGCGCATTTCAGGATGATTGCAAAGGGGATACCGGTTTGTTGCAGGTTATTGGCAATAAAGGGCTTGAAATGGGTCAGACACCACCAGATTTGCAGCTTCATACCCCTGATCAACCGTCCATTCCAGACGCCGATGCCTGAATCCAACGCCGCCATCCCCTCGCCAGCCGCCCCCACTTCGGCCTGGAACGCCTTCACCAAAGATTTCGCGGCCGGCCTGGTCGTGTTCCTGGTCGCACTGCCGCTTTGCCTGGGCATCGCCCTCGCCTCGGGCGCCCCGATGGTGGCGGGCCTCGTCAGCGGCGTGGTGGGCGGCCTGCTGGTGGCCTGGCTGAGCGGATCGCACTCCAGCGTGAGCGGCCCGGCGGCCGGCATGGTGGCCGTGGTGCTGGCGCAGGTCGCCGCGCTCAAGTCCTACGAAGCGTTCCTCGTTGCCGTCATCCTGGCGGGCGCGATCCAGGTGCTGCTCGGCGCCTTGCGGGCCGGCTTCATCTCGGCCTTCTTCCCCTCGAACGTCATCAAGGGGCTGCTCGCCGCGATCGGGGTGATCGTCATCCTCAAGCAGATTCCCCACGCGATCGGCCATGATGCGGATCCCGACGGCGAGATGGGCTTCTTTCAGCCCGACGGCAAGAACACCCTGTCGGAACTTTTCTCCGCGCTGTTCGATTTTGAGCCAGGCGCGACCTTGGTCGGCCTCCTCTCGTTGGCGTTCCTGCTCGCCTGGGACCGTAGCCGGCTGAAGAACTCGCTCGTGCCGGCGCCCCTCGTGGTGGTGCTGCTGGGCGTCACGGCGAACCTGCTGATGAAGGCTGCGGGAAGCTCATGGGCCATCGGAGCTTCCCATCTCGTTCAGGTGCCGGCCGTGACCGGACTGGGCGAGCTGCTGCAGGCCCTGCCGAGTCCCGACCTGAAGGCCTTCGGCAACCCCGCGATCATCATGGCCGCCGTCACGATCGCCGCCGTCGCTTCGCTGGAGACGCTGCTGAACCTTGAGGCCGTGGACAAGCTGGACCCGCGCAAGCGGGTGAGTCCGCCGAACCGCGAGCTCATGGCGCAGGGCGTCGGGAACATGGTGGCGGGCTTCCTGGGGGGCCTCCCGATCACCTCGGTCATCGTCCGCAGTTCGGTGAACATCAACGCAGGCGCGGTCTCGCGCCTGTCGGCGTTCATCCACGGCGCGCTGCTCTTCCTGCTCGTCCTGTTCGCGCCGCGGTGGCTGAACGAGATCCCCCTGGCCTCCCTGGCCGCCGTGCTGCTGGTCACGGGCCTCAAGCTGGCCAGCCCGGCGCTCTTCGCGCAGATGTGGTCGGAAGGCCGCAAGCAGTTCGTCCCCTTCATCGTCACGGTGGCGGCCATCGTCTTCACCGACCTGCTGGTCGGAGTGCTCATCGGCCTGGCCACCAGCCTCGGCTTCATCCTGCACAGCAACTACCGCCGTCCCCTGCTCCGGTTCCTGGAGCGCCACGTGAGCGGGGAGGTGCTCCGCATCGAGTTCTCCAACCAGGTGAGCTTCCTCAACCGGGCCGCGCTCGAGCGGGCGCTCGATTCCGTGCCGGTGAACGGACACGTGGTGCTCGACGCCCGCAGCACGGACTACATCGACCCGGACATCCTGGACCTGATCGAGGATTTCCGCAGGCAGACCGCGCCAGCGCGCAACCTCAAGGTGAGCCTCGTCGGCTTCAAGGACCGGTACGTGATGGAGGACCAGGTCCAGTATGTGGACGTGACCACCCGGGAGGTGCAGTCGCAGCTGACGCCCGAGCGCGTCCTGCAGTTCCTCAAGGAGGGCAATGAGCGTTTCGTGACCGGCCGGCGGCTCACCCGGGACCTCTCCCGTCAGGTGGACGCGACGTCCGCCGGCCAGTACCCGATGGCGGTGGTGCTGAGCTGCATCGATTCACGCAGCCCCGTGGAACTGATCTTCGACATGGGCGTGGGCGACGCCTTCGTCATCCGCATCGCGGGCAACGTGGCCAAGGAGAAGGTGCTCGGCAGCATGGAGTTCGCCTGCGCCGTGGCCGGATCCAAGCTGGTGCTCGTCATGGGTCACACCAGCTGCGGTGCGGTCAAGGCTTCGGTGGAGCTCTTCGAGTCCGGCACCTCGGCCTCGAAGGCCACGGGCTGCGAGCATCTCGATGCGCTGGTCAACGAGATCCAGAAGTCCATCGTGCCCGGCACCAAGCCGCACGGCGACTGGGTGACCGCCGAGATGAAGCTGGCCTACGTGGACTCCGTGGCCACGCGCAACGTGACCAGGACGATCGAGTACATCCGTTCGTCCAGCCGCACGCTGCGCGAGCTGGAGGCCTCGGGCAAGATCGCCATCGTCGGCTCCATGTACGACATCAAGACTGGCAAGGTCGCGTTCCTGGACGAGCCGGCCGGCCGGTGAGGGAAGGGTTCCGCTGGGGCTTAACCTTGGTTGAGTCCGATGCGCCGCGGGGTGGTCTCGGAGGATGCCCTCTTCCGATGACCGTCCGCGCGAACGTCTCCAGCGACTCGGCCCGCGCGCCCTGCTGGACGCGGAACTGCTGGAGCTGCTGATCGGCGTGGGCACGCGTGGCGCGCCGGTCTCGGCCGTCGCCCGTGAGCTGCTCACCGAGTCCGGCGGGCTCAGCGCGCTGAGCGGATGGGAGCCCGCCGACTTCGGCCGCGTGCGCGGTCTCGGTCCCGCCAAGGCCGCCGAGCTCGCCGCGGCCGTCGAGCTGGCCAGGCGCATCCGCGAGCGCGCGCATGACCCCGGCGACCGGCTCGACGCTCCGGCCAAGGTCTGGGCACGGCTGGAGCCGCTCGCCGCGGGCCTCGCGGTGGAGAAGTGCTGGGTGCTCTGCCTCAACCGCCGCAACCGGCTGCTCGCCCTGCACGAGGTGAGTTCCGGCACGGCCACCAGCTCGTTGCTGCATCCGCGTGAGGTGTTCCGTCAGGCCCTCCGTCACGCCGCCTGCGCCGCCATCGTCGCCCACAATCACCCGAGCGGCGACCCCTCGCCCAGTCCAGCCGACCGGGCGGTCACCCGGCAGCTGGCCGAAGCGGGCAGGGTGGTGGGCGTCGAACTGCTGGACCACGTGGTGGTCGGCCGGCCTGAGGCCGATCCGGGAGGCAAGGGCTGGTTCAGTTTCGGCGAAGCCGGCTTGATTTAGCGGAACTGCCCGCTGTCCTTCGGGGTCGTACCCCGCATGGCCCTCCCTCGCGTCATCAAGACAGGCCTCTGGCTTCTCTGCGCGGCCTTCGTCCTCGCGGCCGGATGGTCGGGCTACCGCTCCTATCTCAAGAAGCACGGTCCGCCCCGTTCGGGCGAGGCTATCTACCGGCAGGACTGCCGCTCCTGCCACGGTCCCATGGGCGAGGGCGTCGCGGGCAAGGCGGACGAAGCCCTGTTCGGGGAGAAGTCCCCCGCCGCGCTGGCGCGCTACATCGTCCGCGAGATGCCCGAGGACGACCCCGGCTCGCTCAGCGAGGCTGACGCCGCCGCCGTGGCGGCCTACGTCCACGGAAAGTTCTACTCACCCGAGGCCCGCGCCCGGAACAACCCGCCGCGCATCGAGCTGGCGCACCTCACCGTGCGCCAGTACCGCGAGACGATGGCCGACCTGCTCGGTTCCTTCCGGCCCAGGCGGACCGCCGCGGCCGCGGGCGGACTCAAGGCCACCTACCACGACTCCGACGGCATGAACAAGCGCGCCCGCAAGGCGCTGGAGCGCACCGACCCTTCGGTCGACTTCGACTTCGGCGCGGGGGCTCCGGCGGAGAAGATGAAGAAGGACCAGTTCTCGATCAGCTGGGAGGGCTCGCTGCTCGTGCGCGACACCGGCGTCTACGCCTTCCGCGTCACCACGCCGAACGGCGCGCGTCTCTATCTCAACAGCCCGGTGAGCGCCAATGAGAACACCCGCGACGACTCCGGCGCCCTCGGGCGCGCCGCCACCGTCGACCTCTGGGTCAGTTCGGGCGCCGTGCGCGTCGGCGAGGCTGAGCTGCTGTTGCTCGGAGGCCGCCCCTACCCGCTCAAGCTCGACTACTTCAAGTACAAGGACAAGACCGCCGCCGTCCGCCTCGAGTGGCGTCCGCCCGGCGGAGTCTGGGAGGTGATCCCGCCCGAGAGCCTCTCCCCGGAGCCGTCCTCGCGCACCGACGTCGTCGCCGCCGATTTTCCGGCCGACGACGCCTCGCTCGGCTACGAGCGCGGCGTGGGCGTCTCCCGCGAGTGGACGGAAGCCGTCGCGCGCGGCGCCTTCGAGGCCGCCGGCCTGCTCGAGCCCAAGATGCTTGAATACGCCGGCACGGCGCCCGAGGCCAAGGACAAGGGCGTGAAGCTGGCGGAGTTCTGCCTGCGTCTGGCCGAGCGCGCCTACCGCCGTCCGCTCGAGGAGGCGGAGAGGTCCGAGCTCCGCGCGATCTTCGCGCCCGGCCTCGCCCCCGAGACCGCGGCCCGCCGCGCCGTCCTGCGCATCCTCTCCTCGCCCCAGTTCCTCTATCCCGACCACCGCGGCGCTTCGTCCCACGCCGTCGCGGCCAGGCTCGCGCTCGCCCTCTGGGATTCGCTGCCCGACGAGGCCCTGCTCAAGGAGGCCGCGGCCGACCGGCTGCGTGAGCCCGCCCAGGCGCGCGCGCAGGCGCGTCGCATGATGCAGGATCCCCGCGCCCGGGCGAAGCTGGCCGACTTCTTCAGGCACTGGCTCCACGTCGAGGAGGACGCCGACCTCGCCAAGGACGCGCAGGCCTACCCCGGCTTCGACCGCGCGGTCGTCGCCGACCTCCTCACTTCGCTGGACCTGACCGTGGAGCGCGTCGTGTGGTCGGAGAAGTCCGACTACCGCGAGCTCCTGCTCGGCGACACCGTCCTGCTCAACCGCCGCCTCGCCAGATTCTACGGTCAGCCCGAGCCGGCCGGCCGAGGGTTCGAGCCCGTGCGTCTCGACCCCGACCACCGCGCCGGCGTGCTCACGCATCCCTACGTGCTGGCCACGCTCTCCTACCACAAGTCCTCCTCGCCCATCCACCGCGGCGTCTTCGTCACGCGCAACATCCTCGGCCGGATGCTGCGCCCGCCGCCCATGGCGATCGCCTTCATGGACGACAAGTTCGACCCTTCGCTGACCATGCGCGAGAAGGTGACCGAGCTCACTTCCAAGCCCGCGTGCATGTCCTGTCACGTGACCATCAACCCCCTCGGCTTCAGCCTCGAGCGCTTCGACGCCGTCGGGCGCCTGCGCGCCACCGACAACAGCAAGCCCGTCGATCCCGTCTCCGAGTATCAGGCCGCCGACGGATCCGTCCTCCGCCTGCAGGGGGCGAGGGACGTCGCGCGGCACGCCGTCGAGAGCCCCGGCGGCCAGGCCGGCTTCGCGCGCAACCTCTTCCACGCCATCGTCCGGCAGCCGCCCGCGGCCTGGTCGCCCGACGCGGTCGGACGTCTCGCCGAAGGCTTCCGCAGCGGCGGCTTCCACGTCCGCGACCTCGCGGTGGAGATCGCCGTGATGGCCGCCCTGCCTCCGCCCCTTCCGAACTGACGTCCATGAGCCTCCATCATCGTCGCGACTTCCTCCGCCGCCTGGGCCTTTCGGCCGCCGCGCTCCCTCTGCTCGCCGGGCTGCCCTCGCTGAACGCCGCGCAGGGCGCCTCCCCCCGCCGTCGCATCATCTTCGTCTTCTCGCCCAATGGCACGATCCCTTCCGAGTTCTGGCCTGAGCCCCTCGGAGACAAGTTCCGCCTCAAGCGCATCCTGGCCCCGCTCGCGCCCTTCCGTGACCGCCTCCTCACCCTGCGCGGCGTCAACAACCGCGTCCGCGGGGACGGCGACGGCCACATGCGCGGCATGAGCTGCCTGCTCACCGGCATCGAGCTCTTCCCCGGCAACATCCAGGGCGGCGGGGAGACTCCGGCCGGCTGGGCCAGCGGTCCTTCCATCGACCAGGAGATCCGCCGGTTCCTCCAGTCCGACCCCGCCACCAAGACGCGCCACGGATCGCTCGAGTTCGGCGTCGCCGTGCCCAACCGGGCCGATCCCTGGACCCGCTGGAGTTACGCCGGTCCGAACCAGCCCATGACGCCGGTCACCAGCCCCTACGCGATGTTTGAGAAGCTCTACGGGCAGACCAAGGACCGCGAGAGTCTCGCATCCGTGCTCGACGGCCTGCGGTCGGACCTGGCCAGGATCTCCGCCCGCGTCGACGCCAAGGACCGCGAGGCCCTGGACCGTCATGCCACCGCCCTGCGTGAGATGGAGAAGGAGCTGCAGCAGCAGGCGGCCAGCGGTGACGTGGCCGTGCCGCCCGCCCCGCAGGCGGGCGTGCTCCTCGAGAACGACAACATCCCGGAGATCACGCGCATGCAGACCGAGCTCCTCATCAGCGCCTTCCAGAACGACCTGGCCCGCGTGGCCACCTTCCAGTTCACCCATTCCGTCGGCCAGGCGCGCATGCGCTGGGCGGGGGTGGAGGAGACGCACCACGCCCTTTCGCACGATCCCGACCTGAACGCCGGCTCGCAGGAGAAGCTCATCAAGATCAACGTCTGGTTCGCGGAGCAGCTCGCCCATCTTGCGAAGCGCCTCCAGGACACGCCGGAGCCGGGAGGGCGGGGCAGCATGCTCGACCACACCACCGTCGTCTGGACGAACGAGCTCGGGAAGGGCAACAGCCACACCCATGAGGACATCCCCTGGCTGCTGCTCGGCGGCGGACTCGGCTTCAGGACCGGCCGTGCACTCGCCTTCGACAAGCAGCCTCACAACCGCCTGCTGCTTTCGCTCGCTCACGCCTTCGGACACCGCATCCCCAAGTTCGGCAACCCGAGCCTCTGCGAAAGCGGACCGCTCGACCTGGGCTGAGGGCAGGCGGAGGCGGTTGGCGGTCAGGCCAAGGCATGGCCGCCATTTGGCGGCCAGGGTCAGTCAGGTCGTGACGCGGTCCCGTTACTCCCTGTCATCCGTCCCCTGTCCTCTGCTTTCAAAAAGATTCCCCCGCCTGTGCCGGTTCCGATGGAGCTCCAGTTTTCCTGGAGTTAAGGTGGGCGGCGCGTTGCCACGGCTCGGACGAGGCCGGTCGGGTCGCGCCTCCCGTTGATTATGATCGTAGGA